>Ga0209382_10001280_pt1 | contig 39930 bp, 27 predicted proteins | sample SoiMetdeltSBSDD5_FD_187599 | JGI IMG/M metagenome (GOLD analysis project Ga0209382, IMG submission 187599) | Bulk soil microbial communities from a Populus tree surrounding site in Tennessee, USA - Soil MetaG P. deltoides SBSDD5 (SPAdes) (version 2) | ecosystem: Environmental > Terrestrial >... | reverse complement strand
GGGCACCGATGAGCGCCATCGCCCGCGGCGAGGGCCGCGCGCACGCGGCGACGAGGAGTACGCCTACCGCGGCGAAGAGAGCCACGGCCACCGGAGGCATCATGGCCCGCGCCGCCTCGGCGCCGAGGACCTCGGCCGCGGGCGGCGAGAGCGCCCCCTTGGCCGCTACGGCCAGGATCACGGCCACGGCCAGCACGCTGGCGGCCACCGCCGCCAGCGGCGCGAGGGCGCGCCACCGATGGCCGCCCGTCCCCGCGCGCCAGGCGTCGAGGCCGAGGCCGCACGCCAGCGACGCCGCCAGCGAACCCGCGACCATCGCCTTCACCGGATAGCGCAGGCTGCGCAAGAACGGCAGGACCGTCGTGGCCGCGTGCTCGAAGGGCGCGTGACGGCCGAGGGCGATGGCGACGGCCGCGGCCAGGCCCCCGAGCAGCCACAGCGCGAGCCGCTGGCGCGGCCCGGCCAGCGCGGCCGCGCCGAGGCCGAGCGCGGCCGCCCCCAGGTACAGCGAGGGGACGAAGTCGGTGGACTCGAAGACCCCGCGGCGCTGCGCGGGCTCGAGGGGCACGTCGGGCAGGGCCACGGGCACCACGGCCTGGGCGAGCGCGACCGGATGCACCGACCACTGGCTGCGCATGGCTTCGGAGAGCCGGCTGCGCTCCGATCGCCGCGCCGTCTCGAGGGAAGGGACCCACTGTCCGGCGGACAGGCCCAGCGCGATGGTGCCGGCGGCGGCGACGGCCGCGAGCGCGCGCCAGGCGGCCTGGGCCATGTGTGGCCGCGCGGCCAGGACCATCGCCAGCGCGGCCGCTCCGATGCCGGCCAGCGTCATGAGAGCGGCCTCCGGCGCACCGGCCAGGATCTGCAGGGCGTGACCGCAGCCCCAGAAGAGGAGCGGAGGCAGGCGCCACGTCCGCAATGTGCGCAGGGCGAAGAGCACGGTCCAGGGCATCCAGGCGGTGCCCGCGAGCTGGTTCCACACCGGCACCTGCGAGGCCAGCGGTCCCGCGCACACCCACGTCGCCGCGGTCAGCCAGGCGGCCGTGCGCGACAGCGCGAGGGCGCGCGAAAGGGCGTAGCTGCCCGCGCCCGCGAGCAGCAGGTGGCCGACGACGAAGAGGACGTAGTACCGCCAGGGCGCAAGGGCCAGGAGCAGCCAGGTAGGCGGGTAAAGGACTTGGGTATTCGCGTCCGCCCACAGGGGCTGGCCGAACGCGATCCACGGGTTCCAGGTGGGCCACTCGCCCCCGCGCACCGCCTCCACGAAGGCACGCGCGTGGGTGAGCCACATGAGCTGTACGTCCCGCTGGAAGTAGACCGTGCCGTCCAGGAGCGGCCGCCCGTAGAGCACGAAGACCAGCGCGAAGAGTCCGGCCAGAGCGGGCGTGTCGCCGCCGAGCGCGGGCAGCCGCAGCTCGCGCCGCCACCGCGGACGCGGGTCAGGCATGCCGGCGCGCCGCCGCCGTGCGCAGCCCGATGGCCAGGGCCGCCACCACCGCGATCATCGTGATCACCGCGCCCCGGAACACCGACCGCGGGCGGTACACGAGCTCCACCCGATGCGACCCCGCGGGCAGGGGCACCGCCTGGAAGGCCACGTTCGCGCGCAGGAGCCCGGCCGGCTCTCCGTCGACGGTGGCGCGCCAGCCCGGGTCGAACGTGTCCACCAGCACCAGGTGTCCGGGCGCGCTCAGTGTCGCCTCCACGACCGTGCGGTCGGGCCGCAACGCGGCGAGCCGCACCTCCGAGTGGAAGGCGGGATCGGGCGGCCGCGCCGGGCCGGCGGGCAGGATCACCTCGCGGTGCAGGTCGAATGCGGGATTGCCGGTCATGCGCACGGCCGCGTCCCCGTCGGCCACGCGCACGCCGTCGACGGCATAGGCCCGCGGCACGGGATCGGGCACGGCGTAGATGCGCACCGGCTCGAGCATGGCCGTGTCCAGCACCGCGACCTCCGCGAGGTCGGGCTGCGGATGCAGCGAGACCACGCGATGGACGGCCCCCATCTGCAGGAGACGCAGGTGGACGGGCTTATCCTCCTGCACGCGGATGTAGCTGGTCAGCCAGTTCATCTCGGGGGAATACAGGCCGAGGCTGTCCACCTGGTACGCGCCCTCGATGCCCCAGTATCCGAGGACCGAGGGGTACAGGCTCATGCGCAGCGCGAAGGCGTCCGCCCACGGCACCTGCCAGTCCTCGCGGATCACCTTCAGCAGGTAACCGCGATGGCCGAGATGCGCCAGGGCGGAGGGGCGGTTGAAATAGTCGTACGAGTAGACACGCCGGCCCGCCGCGCCGGCGAGGTACCCGAGCCCGGGCGGACGCAGGGAATAGAGCTCGGCCGGGGTCGTGGGTGTGCGCCCGTGGTGCGCGGCGAGCAGGTCGGCCACGGCCAGGAGACCCATGAGGGCGAGCCGTGCCGGCGAGGCCGGCGGGCGCCGGAGAGCCAGGATCAAGAGGATGGTGGCGAGGAGGGCCGCCCGACCCAGCGGCAGAACGAGGGGCGCGAGCGACGCCACCACGCCGCGGCGGGTGTACTCCGGGGCCACGAGGAGCGTGCCCCAGGTGTCCGCGCCCAGCGACGCGAGGGCCGCGCTGGCGGCGAGCACCGCCGCGCACAGAGCCAGGAGCAGCTCGGGAACGCGGATCCGTGACGGCGGGCGCTCGCGGAGGGCATCGAATCCGAAGGCCACGAGGAGCGCCCAGGCGAAGGCGAACAAGATGAGTCCCTTGGCCGGGAAACGAAGCGATTGCGCCCCCGGCACGAACTCGGTCAGCCACCGGTAGGGCGCGGCGTACCGACCGAGGGCCACGACGAGCGAGGCCACGGCCACGGCCGCCGTGGCCGCCACCACGCGCGTGCGCACGTACGCGGCCGCGGCCACGAAGAGCACCGTGGTGGCGCCGAGGTACACCGAATGGAGGAACGGCTCGCGGCGATCGAAGAGGGCGGCGCGCACGTCGTCCTGCAGCGGCAGGGGGTCGAGCCAGGCGGGCACGACGAGCTGGAACAACCCCGCCGGCGGAATCGACCAGAAGGCGGCTTGCCACGCGAACTGAGACCGCATGGATCGCGACGCGAGCTCGACCGACGGCACCCATTGCGCGGCCGAGACGGCGACGCCGAAGGCAAGGGCCAGCAGGGCCGAGCCGGCCATGCGCCGGAGGGGAACCTCGGCGGCGCGCCGCGCCACGACGAGGAGGGTGGCCGCCGCGCCCATCACCGCGCTTTCGAGCGACCCGCAGAGCACGGGTGCGGCCACCACGGCGCCCCAGGCCAGGATCCTCGGCGCGGACGGCGAGAGGAGGGCCGCGTCCGCGGCCCACAACGCCCATGGGATCCAAGCCGCGCCGGAGAGGTGGTTCCACAGGTTGACGAGGGAGACGAAGGGACCGGAGGCCACCCAGCAGGTGGCGCCCAGCAGTGCGGCCCGACCCGAAGCGCCCAGCCGGCGCGCGGCCAGGAAGAAGCCGAGGCCCGCGAGGAGGAAGTGCACGACCACGAAGAGCGAGTAGTAATGCCAGGGCGGCATCAGGAGGTTCAGCCAGGTGAGCGGGTACACCAGCTGGTTGTTCGGGTTCGCGAGGAGCGGCTGGCCGAAGGACCAGCGGCGGCTCCAGAGCGGCCACGAGCCCTCGGCCAGGCTCCGCACGAACGCCTCCGCCTGTCCCACCCACTGAAGATGGATGTCGCGGTAGTAGAAGACCTCGCCGCGCAGCAGGGGCCCGGCGAAGAGGACCGCGACCACGGCGCCCATCGCGGCCAGGGCCGTCCACTCGGGGCGGGAGGCGGCGAAGACGCCCGCCGCCGCCAGCCCCCGCCGCACGGCGGCGCGCGGATCGCGGGCGGATACGCTCAGAGGAACTTCAGCTTGCGCGCCGCGAAGGCGCTCATGCGCAGGAGCAGCAGCCCATGGCGGAAGCGCGAGATGTTCGTCTCACCATACGTCCGCTCGTGGTAGCGGACGGCCAGGTCCACGATGCGGAGGTTCAAGCGCGCGGCTCCGAACAGCAGGTCGAAGTCTCCGAAGGGATCGAAGTCTCCGAAGAAGGACCGGTTGGCCGCGATGCGGGCGTAGTCGGACCGATAGAGGGCCTTGGTCCCGCAGAGCGTGTCGCGCACCTGCTGGCCGAGGAGCCAGGAGAAGAGAAAGGCGAACGCCTTGTTGGCAAGCAGGTTGAGGAAGCGCATGGCGCGTCCCTCGATCGGATAGACCAGGCGTGACCCGTTGATCATCTCTCCCTTGCCGCTGGTCAGGGCGCGCACGAACTTGGGCACGTCCTCCGGCGCCACCCCCATGTCGGCGTCGAGGATGAGGACGACCTCCCCCCGCGCCTGGGCGAATCCCAGGCGCACGGCGTCGCCCTTGCCCCGGCCCGGCTGCTTGAGCAGGCGCAGCGGCCGGTGCGGGTTCTCGGCCACCGTCTTCTGGAGCACCGCCTCCGTGTCGTCCGTGGAGTTGCCCTCGACGAACAGGTACTCGCTCCCCACGGGGAGCTCGGGCAGCCGCGCGACCAGCTCAGGGATGTGGCCGCTCTCGTTCCGGCATGGGATCACCACGCTGACCGTGGGGCTCGCCCCCCGTCCGTGTGCCCGCACCGCGGCCGGCCGGGCCACGATGCCGTACATGAGCGAGAACCAGGACAGGACGGGCAGGGGGCCGACGTACCGGTTGAGCAGGTCCGACAGGAGCGGGACGTGGGCGGGCATCACGATCTGCTCGTCCCGGCGCACCGTCTCGAAGTCGGCCAGGGCCAGCATATTCTTGACCTCTTCCGGGGGGAGCCACGACTCCGGCGGCTGCCGGTACTTGATCTTCAGGATCTCGACCAGCCGCAGCACGGGCTGCCAGAGCCGGCTGTAGCTGTAGATGACGACGCGCGTCCGCGGATGGCACAGGGGATGGAGGGCCTCGAGCGTGGCCTGCACGTCGCTCAGCTGGGTCACCACGTTGACGAGGAGCACGACGTCGAAAGGACCGCCCAGGCCGGCCAGGAGCTCGGGGTCGCTGCCGTCGCCGTGCACGAAGTGCAGGGCGGGCGAGGCGTAGGTCTCGCGGGCGGCGGCGATGGCGGGAGCGGACAGGTCGACCCCGACCCCCCGTGAAGGACGGAGGGCGGCCAGGAAGTGGCCCGCGCCGCAGCCGATGTCGAGGACGGACTGTCCGGGCGGGATGCGCGTCTGCAGCACGCGCGTCAGGTACGAGTAGAAATAGCGCCGCGCGTGGCGCGCGCGCGCGATGCCTTCGTGGTGCTCTTCGTAGAAGCGGCGGACGGACTCGACCAGCGGATCTTCGCGCTCGAGCGCCTCTCCGGAGCGTCGCGCCTGGGATCCCAAAGCGGCCTCACGGTACCACGTGGCCCCATGCCGCGGAAGGCGCGCGGCTACTGGAAGAACCAGTACTGGAACGACGCGTAGCGCCCGGCCAGCTCGAGGCGGGGCCGCTCCCGGCGCACGAAATCCCCGGTGATCCGGATCACGACCTCGTTCCAGCCCGGCCGGGTGCGGAAGGTCGCGCGGCCCATGGGCCGGTCGTCCACGGTGACGGTGAACGCCCCGTCCGGAAACTCCACGCCCACGCGGCGCGGGCCGCTCGCCTGGAGGAGGCTGGCGTCGATGGCGGGCGCGGTGCGGAGCACCATCAGGAGCTCGCGACCGGGCCGGGCGGCGATGCGGAACCTCTCGCGGCCCAGGATCGCACGCCCGCCGTCGGCGATCGCGACCTTCGATTCCGGATAGGTGTCGATGCGGGGGGTGCCCCACAAGGGCGCGGCGCCGGCGGAGGAGACGAAGGAGTAATCGTGGGCCGCTTCCTGCTGCGAGTCACACACGTTGAGGCGGTCGACCTCGGTCAGGCCGCCGATGCTGGCCAGCGTCTCCGGAGAACCCGGCTCGCTCCCGCCCTCCAGCAGCTCGTACCTCATCCGGTAGATCTCGATCTCGTCCGCGAAGCTGGCCGTCCGGAACAGCGCGGGGCCGCTCACGAGCTCCCGCATGACGGGGAACCGGTCCTGGGCGGACACGCTGGTGATGAGGAAGGCGGGGCGCTCGGCCGGAGGGAGGCGGCGCAGGCCCTCGAAGGCGTCGGCTTCCCGCTCCGCCGCGTGATCGCCGAAGAAGGCAGGGGTGGTGACGCCGTGCAGGTTGAGGTTGTGGTGCCCGGTCAGGTACTCGACGCTCGTGGCCAGGTTCGCCATGCGCGTACCCGGGGGGACGTTGCGGCGGATCCACTGCGCGGCGGCGACGTCCCGGCGGTAGACGTCGCCCGCCATCTCGCCGTAGAGGGTGCCGAAGCGCAAGGTCGAGAGCGCGGCCAGGCCGACCCACAACACGGCCACCATCCGGAACGCCGCGCGCTCGCGCTGGGCGTCGCGGATCGCCGCCGTCGTGACCAGCCCCAGACCGGCGGCCCCGAGGGCGAGCAACCCGGGAAACGCCCACAAGACGTACCGCTGGAACTGCGATCCGAGGAACACGTTGGGGGTGACGAGCGCGAAGACCGCCGCCGCCGTCAGGAGCCAGGCCGTCACCCCACGGCGCAGCGCGCGGGGGGGCAGGACCGCGGTCGCGGCGATGGCGGGCAGGAGGAGCGGAGGCAGGAAGAGCGAAGCCCATCCGCGTCCGAGCCCGATCGGCACCTGCGAGGGGTAGAAGCCGAGGAGCAGCCCGCGCACGAGGTCCACGCCGTATTCGGTCGAGAGGGCCAGCCCCTGGTTGAAACCGTAGCTCGCGAAGAGCGATTTGTCGGCGCCGGAGGTCCCGAGCCAGGCGCCGGTGAGCGCGCGGTAGAGGACGAGCACGGCGATGCCCGCGACCACGGGCAGCCAGATCCACAGGCGCTGCCGGCGAGGAACGACACCAGGCTCGGCGGCGCGGTCCGACGACAGCGTCCAGGCCAGGGCGAGCGCGAGCGCGATGGGGAGGCCCTCCGGCCGCGCGAGCGCGAGCAGCACGCCGGGCGCCGTCCAGAGGGGCACGCCCGCGTCCGCGCTGGCCAGCCACCGCTCGAGGAGCCACAGCGCGAGGAAGAGGAAGAGCGCGATGTCCGACCCGTAGAAGAAGGACCAGACCACGGGGCCGCCGAGCGCGACGAGCAGGCCGGCGAGAATGCCTTCGCGCGGACCGGCCAGACGGAGCGCCACCGTCCGGGCGAGCAGGACGGACGCGGCGTAGAAGCAGGCGCCGGCCACGATGGCGAACGCGATGAGCCCTTCGCCACGGATGCCGAGCGCCTGGGGCAGGGCGAGGCCCACCGTGTAGAGCAGGCTGGTGGCGCCGGTGGAGGGGAGCTCGCCGGGGTTGTACCGGAACGGATGGCCCTCGACGATGGCCCGGGCGTACTGGCAGACGAGATAGAGGTCGACGACCTGGGGCACGAACGTGCCCTGCGTCGCCGCCAGCATGAAGGCGAGGAAGACGACCGACACGGTGGCGGCCAGCGCGGCGAGCACGAGGACGGGCCGCCGCGGGCGAGACCCGCCGCCAGGCAGGAGGCCAGGCGCGGCGCCGGGAGCAGCGGCGTCGGGGCCATCCATGGCGGCGGATCATACTATGGGTGCCCGCCTTGACTCCCCCGGAACCGGGCGGCAACATCCGGCTCGCCGCGCGGAGGCGGCACCGCATGGGGAATGCCGGATAGCGACGCCGTCCACGTGGCCCTGCAGAGCCCGCTGTGGGAGATCAACGCGCTCCTCGTGGGCCTCGTCGTGGGCAGCTTCGCGAACGTCTGCATTCACCGCCTGCCCCTGGGTCTGTCCGTGGTGCGGCCCCGGTCGCGGTGCCCGCGCTGCCAGGCCCCCATCGGGGCCCTCGACAACGTGCCCGTCCTCAGCTACGTCCTCTTGCGCGGGCGGTGCCGCGCGTGCCGAGCGCCGATCTCGCCGCGCTACCCCGCGGTCGAGCTCGCGAACGGGCTTGGCTATCTGGCGGTGGCGGTGCGATGGGGCCCGACCCCGGTCGCCGTCGTCTACATGGTCTTCATCTCCGCCCTTCTCGTGCTGGCGCTGATCGATTTCGATCACCAGATCCTTCCCGACGTGATCACCCTGCCCGGCACCGCCCTCGCGATCCTCGCCAGCGGCGCTCTCTGGTGGTTCGACTGGCCCGGACTGCCGCACCCGCTCGTGTCCATCGCCTCCGCCGCCGGCGGCTACCTCGCCTTCTTCGCCGTCGCCGAGTCCTACCGGCGCGCGCGCCACGTGGAGGGCCTGGGCCAGGGCGATTGGAAGATGGCGGCGATGCTGGGTGCGATGCTGGGATGGCAGAAGCTGCTGCTCACCGTACTGCTGGCGGCGCTGGCGGGGACGGCCGTCGGCGTCGCCCTCATGGCGTTGCGGCGCCAGACCGCGCAGCACCCGCTGCCCCTCGGCACCTTCCTCGGCATCGCCGGGATCGCCGTCGTGTTCGCCGGCGACGCCCTGCTCGCCTGGTACCGCGGCGTGTTCTCGCTCTGAGCGATGCCGCGCCCGCGTCTGGCCCTTCGGTCTCGCCCTCGTCGTCGCCGCCTGCTCCTCCTGCAGGCCCTTGCCTGGACGCTGGGCGATCACGCGCGCGCGCGTGATCGCGCCGCGGATGGGCTGCGGCAAGGCCTGACGCAGCTTCGGCCGCGCCTGACCCAGGTGCTCTCGCCCGGCGGGCCTCCGGGATGGGAGGCGGCCGTGCGCGCCGTGCTGGCCGCGGGCGTGGCCTCCGCGGCCGAGGCCTTCGACGTCGGTGGCCGCTCGCTGGCGGCGGCGCCGCGGCCGACGGCGGCGCGGTGGCTCAGCCCCGCGGAGCTGGCGCGTCTGCGCGCGGGCGAGGTGGTGCTCACGGGCGGATCCGACTCGCAGACGCTCGTGGGTCACATCCTTCTCGCCGCGGACGGTAAAGAGGTCGTGATACGCGCGTCCGACGTGCGTCCGGAGCTGGCCGCCGACCTGCGGGACCGCCAGCGGCTGTTCGCGATCCTGGGCGTCGTCCTCCTCCTCATCCTGGCCGCGGCCGCCCTCCTCCTCGCCCCGGCGCCCCGGGCGGGGGCGGTCGCCGCCCCCCACGCGCTCTTGGCCTACGAGGAGGCCATGGACCTCCTGCGCGCACGGGGGGAGGAGCTCTCCGTCCAGCACGACGAGGAGCGGCGCCGCCTCACCGGACAGATCCAGGACAAGGAGGCGATGGCGCGCGCGGGCGAGCTCACCGCGGGCATCGTCCACGAGATGCGGAACGGCCTGGGCACCATCGTCGCGTACGCGCGGCTCCTGGAGAAGGTCCCGGACGGCCGCGAGCACGCGCGGAGCATCCTCGAGGAATGCGAGACGCTCGAGACGGTGGTGCGGAGGTTCATGGACTTCGTCAAGCACGAGAGCCTCGCTCTCTCCGATTTCGACCTCGAGAAGATGCTGGCCCGGGTCACCGCCCGCGAATCGAGGAGCCATCCGGGGCCGGCGGTGAAGGTCTCGAGCGCCGAGGGCGTGTCGATGTGGGGTGACGAAGCGCTCCTCGAGCGCGCCTTCGAGAACCTCGTGCGCAACGCGCTGGAGTCGGCGGGGCCCGGTGGCCACGTGTGGGTGGAGGTCGGACGCACCGAAGACCTGGTCACGGTGACGGTGGAGGACGACGGGCCCGGGCTCGCCGATCAGGTGCGCGGGTCGCTGCGACCGTTCCTGACCACGAAGCCCGGGGGTCTTGGTCTGGGCCTCCCGACCGCGCTGAAGATGATCAAGCTCCACGGTGGCGAGCTCACCCTGGGGGGCCGGACTCCCCGAGGCCTTTCGATGCGCGTCCAGCTGCCGGCGCGCGGCCCGAAATGACGTGCCTCGTTACCCATCGTAGCGGCCAGGCGAGTGTTTCCGAGACCGGGCAGAATGCCGTTGTGCGATCAAGTATTTGATTTGATTGACCTAAAGGCCCTTCGAGGCCCACGGTATGGGCCTTGCTAAAGGAGGTGGCCATGATCGAAACGTCGACGCCGCGGAGTCACTTGCGGGGTTTCACCACGATCGAGCTGCTGGTGGTGGTCGTCATCATGGGCACCCTGGCCGCGATCGGTCTCCCGAGGATCATCACGTTCGTCAAGCTCTCCCAGATCCGTGGTGCCGCCTCGAGTGTCGCCAGCGAGATCACGTCCGCGCGGGCCAAGGCGATCCAGAAGAACGTCAACTTCGGTGCCGTGTTCGTCATCCGGAGCGCCACGAGCTATCAGTGGGTGCTCGAGGACCTGCCGGGAGCGCTGGCCACGCGCCAGGACATCAACGGGACCACGGCCCTCCACGGCAACGTGATCAACCTGCCGGTGGGCGTGCAGTTCGACACCTCGTGTCCCGTGCCGACGGGGGAGACCTTCTCCGCCACCGACGTCGGGTTCCGCTTCAACCGCTTTGGCGGGTGGTGCGATCCCACCGGCAGCGGCGAGTGTCCGGCCCTGCCCGTGGGGACGAATCAGCCCCTGCTCAAGAACGGCACCTCGGGGACCCTCATCTGCGTCTACCAGCCGCGAACGAGCCTGCGCCGTTATGTGTGGGTCAATCAGGGTGGCGGCGTGCAGGTCCAGCGATGACGGGGAGGGCAGACGTGAACGTCAGCGAGGCGCGTCAGACCACGAGGGGGGCGGGTCGCGAAGCCGGCTTCACGCTGGTGGAGGCGCTCGTCGCCATCGTGATCCTGATCTTCGGATTGATGGCCGTCACGAACCTCATGCTCGTGGCTGCGTCCTCCAACACCGTGGCCAACCAGGCGACGGCGGCCGCCACCACGGCCTCGGAGCAGATGGAGGTCCTCAAGGCCAAGCCCTTTGCGGACCTGGTCGCGGGCGGCAGCGTCGCTTCGGACGTGACCGGCTTCAACAGCAACTCCACCCTGCCCGGTGTGGGCGTGATCCACACGCGCTGGCAGATCGCGTCCCCGGACGGCCAGACGCGGTTCATCCGCGTGCGCTCGGAAGGGCTCTCGCGGCTCGTGGCCGCGCGCTCGCGCGCGGAGCTCACCACGTTCCGGACGTGTACCGCCGTCCAGCGCGGATGCCCCACCCCGTGACGGGCACCAGCGGCTGGATCGTCAACACGAGCGGTTCGATCGTCAAGACGAAGGAGAGGCAGATGAGAACGCAAGCGACGGAGTCGGGGTTCAGCCTCATAGAGCTGATCGTGTCCATCGCGGTGACCCTGGTCGTGACCGGCGCCGTCTACGGCCTGCTCGCCAGCGGCCAGAACGCCTTCCGGCGCGAGCCGCAGCTGAGCGATCGGCAGCAGAACATCCGCCTGGCCATGGACATGATCGCGCGCGACCTCGCTTCCACCGGGGAAGGCATGCCCGCCTTCCTCCAGACCTTCGGACGGTTCAAGAACGGAGCGGGGACGGCGAGCCAGCTCACCGGCTGCACGGAGTGCCCGGGCGCCCTCAACGGCGAGAAGACGGACGAGCTGGAGGTGGTCGCGAACCCGAGCAACGAGGACCTGGAAGGGGTCTGCGGGTATTCGGGGTCGGCCTCCCACATCCGCACCAACCGCGACAACACGAACTTCCAGACCGGCAACGTCGTGATCGTCTTCTTCCCCAACGGGGCCTGGACCCTCCGCGAGATCGTGGCCGAGTTCGGCAACAACGGCGGGCCCGGGAGCTGCACCAACGGCGAGCCCCATGCCGACCTGAGCTTCCGCAGCGGCCAGGGAACACGGAACGTCAACGTCCCCGGCGGCCTGTGCGCCAACGGCAGCCTCGGAAACTCCGAAGGGCTGAGCAATGCGGACTGCGAGCCCAATTTCGTCGGCAACGGCCAGTTCATCAGCTACCGGATCCGCAATGGGGCGGACGGCATCCCCAACCTGGAGCGGCGCTCCTCGGGCACCGTCGCCGACGGCGTCGACTTCACGTCGAGCCTGGCCTACGTGCCCGTCGCGCGCGGCATCGAGGACCTTCAGGTCGAATACGCGGTGGCGAGCGCGCCCGATACCTGGCTTTCCACGTCGACGAGCGGGGCCCCCCAGGTCGTCCTGGACAACTACGGTACCCTCATCGTGAAGGTCCGCGTGACGTTGTCGGCGCGCGCGACCGGCGGCGGCAAGCTCCAGGGGCAGAGGGACAACGCGACCCTGGGGACGGCCGTCCGCGGCCAGCTCACCCAGACGGTGGCGATGCGCGCGGCCCTGCGCACGCTCCAGCAGCAACCCGGCACGGGCGGCCCCGGCCAGCCCACGCCGCTTTGGAACTGACCCCGCCAGCGGAGCGGGAACGAGAGGGATCGAGGCACATGAGCACGACACGACGAGTGCGCGCGGCGATGGGCAGGAAGGGCGAAGAGGGATTCGCGTTGATCCTCGCCCTGCTCACCCTGGTCCTCCTGACGTTCCTCGGGCTGACGCTGGCCGCGAGCACGTCCACGGAGCTCCAGATCGCCACCAACTACCGCTGGAGCCAGCAGGCGCTCTACAACGCCGAGGCCGGGCTGGAGGTGGGCAAGGCGCTGCTGCGCAACATGAACTGGACCACCATCCTGCCCGCCGCGCGCCAGGGCTATCAGCGGGACGGGTGCGACCCCGACGACACGTCCGTCGCCTGCTGGTTCGAGAGCAGCACCACCAAGACGACGCCCGTCGCCCCCTACACGCGGCCGGATCTCCAGACGGGGGCGGCCAGCCGTAACTTCGAGAACAGCGGGTGTGACGGCCGTGGCAACGGCGCCGGGTACGGCGTCGTTCTCGACGACGGCGGCGGGTTCGGCCCCTATCAGAACGTCACCAGCATCATGTCCCAGTCCATGAACGGTGCGTTCACGCTGTGGGTTCGGCGCGATCTGGTCCTCAACCAGGACGGCAGCTTCTCCGACGCGCCCTCCGTCGGCGACACGAAACTCATCCTCACCGCCGAGGGGACCGCGCCCTACACGGGGGCGGCGGCGGGGGCGACGTCGGGAATGACCTTCGTCAATCGATCGGTGCGGACGATGGAAGCGACTCTCAGCCGCGAGCTGGACACGCCGTGCGGAACGCGCGGCGGCCAGGTGGGCGGCGGGCCCGAGGGCTCGAACTTCAGCCCTTGCGACCCCATCACGGGTGCGAGCGTAGGCGCGGCTCTCGGCGGCGGTGCACGCACCGAGAACACGACCGCCCAGTAAGGAAGGACAGGAGCCAATGGCGACACAGGCGACGACGGCGGATGGCGTGCTCGATGGCGGGCCCCGCCTCGGACGGCGGTGGCCCTGGACGGCTCGCACCGTTGCCATGGGTCTGGCGGCGGGGCTCCTGGCCCTGCTCGCGGGCGACGGGATCGGCCGCGGCGCCAACCAGGTCCAGGGCATCGATCCGCTCGACATCCTGAACCTCCAGGTCCGTCCCAACATCGTGTTCGTGGTGGACACGTCCCGGAGCATGGGAACGCCCCCCGACGACATGACGATCCAGGTCGGCGGCGACGATTCCCAGAGCCGCCTCTACCAGGTCAAGGTCGCGCTGCGCCAGGCCATCGCCGAAAACGCCGGAAACGCGAACTTCGGCATCGTGGACATGTCGTCGAACCTCGCCAACGTGAGCGTGAAGAACACGAGCGGCCCGCTGCTCTACGTCAGCACCGACCCCAGCGCGTCGCTCTGGGCGAGCCGCTTCACCACCGACCCGCCCAAGCACACCGCGAACCACTCCAACGCCTGCAATTCAGGAAGCTGCAACGCGATCGACAACGAGGTCTTCGACAGCTTCTCGAACGCCAGCATCGGCACCGACTATTTCGGGCGCCATTACATCCGCTCTGCCGACTTCCGGACCAACGTCCTGTACGAATGGGACTTCACGAGCGGGCGTCTCCTCAACGAGATCGACACCAGCTACCGGTGCGACGCGAACCTGGCCCCGGCCGGCCTGCTGGGAGACGACACCGCCACCGCCAATGACGGCGCCGAGACGCGGCCCTGCTTTGCTTTCCGGGACAAGGACACGGGAAGGGTGACGCCGTTCTATTACAGCTCCCCTGACCTGGCCAGCGCCGCCGCCGACAACGGCGTGGTCGTCTCCGCCCCCGCCTGCTCGTCGCCGGACAACTCGGCGGCACTGGCCGCGGCGCTCAGCCTCGGCTTCCCGCTCAGCTCCGCGGGCAACCCGAATGCCCTGAGCACCGGCGCCGATCCGCTGGCCGTTTCCGATCCCCGCGGTGGCCTGCAGCTTGGACCGGGCACCCGCACCCTGGACAGCGCTCTGGCCGCGGCCCAGACGCACATCAACTCGCTGACCTCCGTCACCGGGCAGGCCAACTTCATCATCCTCATCACGGGCGACGACTGGACGGCGGCCAAGGGCGGCGACGGCACGTCGCCGGTGAGCCGAATCTCGACGATGTACTCCGCCGCCCGCCGCATCCAGACCGTCGTGGTGCCCTTCAACGCCGACGCCGGCCTCAACATGGCCAACCTCAACATCCTGCAGAACGCGGGCTCGGGCGGCACCTGCACCGACACCGGATGCACGCTCGCGGGCGGCCGGGAGATCGCCTACCGCGCCGGCGACGCGGAAGCGGTGCGCCGCCAGGTGGACGTCGCGATCTCGGAGGCGATCGCCTCCGGCACGTTCTCGACGGAGTCCTCGATCACGGAGTCGATCTACGAGTACGCGGGGGTCTCGGCCGTCGACCCCGCCAGCCCGACCGACCGCTACAGCACGCGCGTTCCCGTCCTGCTCCAGTCGAGCTTCGACATGCCCGGCTTCGTGGGGCACCTCAAGGCGTTCCGCTTCGCGGCCACGGCCGCGGATTGCCCGGCTCCGGGCGTCTTCCTGGGCAGCAACCTCTGCCAGCTCTGGGACGCGGGCACCAAGCTGCGCGACCGGCTCTGGGTCGGCACGGGCAGCCGGGCCGGCATGTGCCCGGGCGCGACGAGCTACTCCGCCTGCCTGGCCGCCCACGCCGGGGCCCTGGACGCGAGCCGGTTCTACACCTTCGGCGAGCTGCACGGGAGCACGGAGCCGACGTCGCCGCTCTTCGCGCCGGCGAGCGATGCGCGTCTCCACCGCCGCGTCTTCACGACGTCGCGCAACGGCGTCTTCGCCTATCCGGCCAGCTTCGGGGAGCCGTTCGGCCCCTCCGCGGCACAGACGCCGGTTCCGCTCTGGCCGCCCACGACGACGGGCACGGGCGCAGTGGCGCCGTCCGACACGACGAGCTACCCGGCGGGCGTGGTCGACGCAGGGCTGGGGATCTCCGCGCTCACCTTTGACGACCTGGTGAGCCGGTTCGGCGTCTGCCTGGGCGTGGGCGCCCCCGCCGCCTGCACGTTCGACCCGGCCAACCCGACCATCCAGACGCTGCATGCGCGCAAGGAAGCGCGCGAGATGATCCTGGCCTGGATGGCGGGAGCGCAGGTCGTGCAGGCGGCGGACGGCCTGCCCCGGCGCGTCGCCTCCGGGGCCAGCGCGGGCGAGCTGCTCTACCAGGCGCGCAGCTGGCTGCTGGCGGAGTCGACCCTGGCCGTGCCCGCCGTCGTGCCCCCACCGCTGGAAGCGCGGCCGACCCTGCACACCGCTGAGTACCTGCTCTTCCGCGACGGCATCCGTGACAACAGCGGAGCGGTCACCGCCACCGATGGACGGCAGCAGACCGCCTCCGGCCTCGGCCTGCGGAACCCGGATACGGGCAACAGCCCCACCACGCTCGCCGCCGACGCGACGTTCAAGCCGCTCATGAGCGTCGTGTATCACGCCTCCAACGACATGCTGCATGCCTTCCGCGCCGCCCCCTCCTGCCCGCCCGCCACGAACATCTCGCCTACCTGCGGCTCGACGGGCGACACGGGCGGCGAGGAGCTGTGGGGCTACGTGCCCTTCGATCAGCTGGGCAAGCTGGCGGAGCGCCTGCAGGGCCACGGCCGCAACCCGCACGTCTACATGCTGGCCTCGTCCGTCCGCTTCACCGACGTGTTCGTCCCCGCGGGTACGCCCTTCACCATCACGGGCACGGGTTCGGGGTCGGCCGCGCGCACGTTCCAGGGCCGCTGGCGGACGATGATGCTCGTCGGGCGCGGCATCGCGGGCAAGTACTACACCGCCCTCGACATCACCGCGGCCGGCGCGTTCAACCTCACCGCGCTGCAGACGCAGCCTCCCATCCCGATGTGGAGTCGCGGCAACCCGGATACGGTCGACGGCGATCCCGCGGGCACGGCGAACAGCACGACCGCCGCCGGCGACAACGGGGCGACGGACCTGAGCTCCTACGCGACCATGGGCGAGACCTGGTCCGTGCCCGCCATCGCCAGCATGCCGCAGACCCCGAACTTCGGGAAGGAGTTCGGCGTGTTCGGCGGCTCGGGCTACAGCCCCGGGCAGGTCTCGACGGAAGGCAAGACCTTCTACGTCATGGACGCCCTCAGCGGCGACATCCTGCACGCCAAGGCCGTTCCCGACGCCGCGGATTGCGCGACGCCCGGGACGTGCGTGCCGAATGCCCTGGTGGCCAACGCCGCCGCCTACGTGGCCGTCCAGCTCGCTCCGGGCTTCGTCGGGAACCCTTCCGCCAGCACGGCCAGCATGGTCTACATCGGCGACCTCCACGGCCGGATGTGGAAGTACATCACCAGCAGCCCCAGCGTCGGGATGGTCCTGCTCAAGGACGCGGGCGCGGTCGTCGGACGCAACCAGGCCATCGGCGCCGCCGCCGGCCTGCTCAACGTCAGCAACAAGCCCCACGTCTACTTCGAGACCGGCAACGACCTGCGCGTGAACGTGCCGCCGAACTTCTCGATGTTCGGCGTGCGCGACGACCTGGCGGACACGAGCCCGTTCTGCGACAACACCACGGACGCCAACATCGTCTGCGCGGGCAACTACGCCTTCCCGGTGCTGTTCCAGTTCGGGTTCGATTCCACGACCGTCACCGGCCAGGACTTCTCGGGCTACCGCGGCACGGCCCAGCCGGCGACCGCCTTCAACGGCAGCCAGCTCGGGCGGACCTTCTTCATCGGGACGAAGCTCACCGACGTGCCCGCGAACTGCAACGGCCGCTTCGACAGCGTGCTCTTCGCGGTCGGAGCGGTCAGCGGGAATGCCGTGTTCGACCTCGACGGGACGGGCGGGATCACGGCCAGCGACCGTGCGGCCCGGATCAGCGGCAAGGTCAACGCGCTGCGCGGCGCGCTGGGCCAGATCGTGCTCGACAAGGGGGACCTCGGCGCGTCGTTGCCGAAGGCGCCGCCCGCGCCGGCCGCGGTCTCGAGCGTCAACGAGGGCAGCAGCGGCGAGGTGCTGATCCAGAGGATCAAGGCGGGCTCGCCCGTCTGCCGCTGATCCCCGGCCCCTGAGGCCCCGCCCCCCAGGGGGCGGGGCCCCCCCGGGTCTTAAAAATGCTTTCCCCGGGGGGCGTTGCGGGTGTAGGCTAAAGGACCGTATGAAGGCGAGTGATTTCCGCGTCTGCCCCAATTGTGGCACTCGCAACAAATCCAAATGGGAGTTCTGCGCCAAGTGCGGCGAGTCGCTGCAGGAGGTCCCGCTCGGAGACGCGGAGGCGCCGGCGGCGGCAGTCGTGGCCGAGGACGAGGCGGCGGAGCTGCCGGGTCGTACCATCGCCGGGTTCTTGGCCGCGCTCGCGGTGGCCATCGGCGTGTTCTTCGCCTTCCGGAACCCGCCCGCGCCCACCTCGCCCGCGATCTTCTCCGCACCGACGGTGCCACCGAGCCTTCCCGAGCCCGCACCGGAGCCGGCCAAGCCCACGGGCCGCGCGGAATACGAAGCCGGCCTGAAGCGCCTCAACCAGAACGATCCCGCGGGAGCGGTGCCCCTGTTCGCGCAGGCCGTCGCCGCCGACTCCCAGTCCGCGCTCTACCGGCACGCCTACGCGGTGGCGCTCTTCCAATCGGGAGCGCGCGAGGCGTCGCTGCCGGAGTACCGCGCGGCGCTCTCGCTCGATCCGGACAACACGACCTATCGCCTCAACCTCGGCAAGGCCCTGGCCAAGATGGGATTGAACGAAGAGGCGGCGCGCGAGCTCACCGCTATTCTCTCCCGCGAGCCGTCCAATGCCGAGGCCCTGCAGCAGCTCGGACGCGTGTCCGCGGCCACGGGCGACAAGGCGGGCGCCATCGACTCCCTGCGCAAGATCGCCGCCATGCGTCCGGGGGACGCGGTGGCGCAGCAGGAGCTGGCGGTGGCCCTCGAACAGGGGGGCGATCTCGAGGGCGCCAAGGGGGTCTACGCGCAGGTCCTCGGCAAGAATCCCGACGCCCACATCACGCGCGGGCTGCTGGCGGAGGTGATCTACCGCCAGGGCGACGGCGAGCAGGCCGTCGGCATCATGCGCCAGGGGGTCCAGGCCTTTCCCCAGGCGCCGCTGCTCCACCGCGGCCTGGCCAGCATGCTCGAACGGACGGGCAAGGTGGAGGAGGCGGTGGCGGAATACCGCGAGTATGCGCGCCTGGCCCCCGACTCCGCCGATGCGCGCCAGCTGAAGGAGCGTGCGGAGAAGCTGGAGAAGAAGACCGCATCCGGATCCTGAGGAGCCTTGCCGAGCATGACGTGCCGCGCCCTCTTCACTCCCGCCCTCGTTTTCGTGCTCACGATCTCCGTGGAGGCGCAGAGCCTCGAGGAGATCGCGGCCCGCGAGCGCAACCGGCGCGCGCGCCAGTCGCCCGGCGTTCCCAGCTACGACGATCAGGACCTCAACAAGGGGAAGCCGAGCCCTTCCCCCAGTCCCAGTCCGGGCCCCACGGTCACGCCGCGTCCATCCGTGCCCAGCACGCAGGCCGCGCCCCTGCCCGGCACGGCCGCCACTCCCGCGCCCGGTCGCATTCGCGGCGGCCGTCTCCCTTCGCCACGACCCACGTCCACACCGAAGCCGGTGCCATCCGTCGCGCCGTCCCCCGGACCGTCGGCCGGTCCTTCGGCCGCCCCCTCGGCGGGCCCCGCCGCCGGCCCCTCCTCGACTCCACCGCCGACGGCCCTGCCCACGCCGCCGCCCCCGCCCCCCGTCGCCGCGGGGACGGAAGCGAGCGAGGCCTATTGGCGCGGGCGCGCCCGCGAGCTGCGCGAGGCCGTGGCCAACGCCGAGCGGCAGGTGGCCGCATTGGAATCGCGCGTGAACGCGCTCCGCAACGACATGGCCCCGACGGATGCCATGCAGGCCAGCCGGGAGCAGCAGCGCCGGGCCGCCTTGGGCCAGGCGATTGCCGAGCTCGAACAGGCCAAGGCCGCGGTGGTGCGCGCGCGGCAGGCCCTCGAGGATCTCGACGAAGAGGCCCGGCGCAAGGGCGCGCTTCCCGGCTGGCTGCGCGAGCAATGAGCGGCCGCGGCGGGGAGACCGCCGCGGATGGCTGACGTCCTCGTCGTAGAGGACAAGGAGTCGCTGCGCGCGGTCCTCCGCAAGACCCTGGAGGCGCGCGGATTCACGGTCGAGGAATCCGGCGATGCCTACGACGCGCGCCGCCGTCTCCAGGCCTCGCGATTCCTCGTGGTCCTCACCGATCTCAAGCTGCCCGCGGGCAGCGGGCTGGAAGTGGTGGAGGCGGCCATCGAGGCGGATCCGCAGACGCCCGTCGTGGTCATGACCGCCTTCGGCACCGTGGACGAGGCCGTGCGCGCGATGAAGGCGGGGGCGGCGGACTTCCTCACCAAACCCGTGGACACCGAGCACCTCCTCCTCCTCCTCGAGCGGGCCATCGACCGTCGCCGCCTCCTCGTCGAGTACGTCGTCCTCAAGGAGGACTACCAGCGGCGGTTCGGGCTGCCGAAGCTGATGGGCGAGGACCCCGCCCTCAAGGAGACGATGCTCGCCATCCAGCGGGCGGCGGGCAGCGACACCACCGTGCTGCTGCTGGGCGAGAGCGGCACGGGCAAGGAGCTGATGGCGCGCACGCTGCATCAGCTCTCTCCCCGCGCCAAGGCGCCGTTCGTGGCCATCAACTGCGCGGCCATCCCGGAGGGCCTGCTCGAGAACGAGCTGTTCGGCCACGAGAAGGGGGCCTTCACGGGGGCTTCCGGCCGCAAGGTCGGCAAGGCCGAGCTGGCCCATCACGGGACGCTGTTCCTGGACGAGATCGGCGATCTCCCCCTCTCGCTGCAGGGCAAGATCCTGCGCCTCGTCCAGGAGAAGCAGTTCGAGCGCGTCGGGGGCGTGCAGACGCTCGCCGTCGACGTGCGCGTGGTGGCCGCGACCAACCGGGACCTGCGCCAGGCGGTGGCGCGCAAGGAGTTCCGCGAGGACCTCTTCTTCCGCCTGTCCGTGCTCCCGATCGAGATCCCCCCCCTGCGCCGCCGCCGCGGGGACATCCTCATCCTGGCCGAGGCCTTCCTCGAGAAGTTCGCGCGCGAGCTGGGCCGCCGCGGCGTGCAGCTCAGCGACGAGGCGCGGCAGGCGCTGGCCGAGCATTCCTGGCCGGGGAACGTGCGCGAGCTGCAGAACTGCCTGGAGCGCGCCGTCATCCTGTCCGACGGCCCGACCATCGGTCCCCAGCACCTCCGGCTGGACCAGGCCGCGGAGGGACCCACCCTCGCCGACGTCGTCGACCTCTCGGGCACGCTGGCCGACGTCACGCGCCGGGTCGTCGCGCGCGTGGAGGAGGACGCCGTCCGCCAGGCCCTGCTCGCGAGCGGCGGGCAGCGCAAGGCGGCGGCCGAGCGCCTCGGCATCAGCCTGTCCACGCTGAATCGCCGGCTGAGCGCGCGGGAGGCGGGCGCCACGCCCGGCGAGGACGACGAGGACTGAGCCCTCAGCCCTCCGCGCGCCGCTTGGGCCGCTGGTTCGCGGCCAGGACGCGCTTGCGGATGCGGATGGCGGCCGGAGTGACCTCCACCAGCTCATCGGCGTTGATGAACTCGAGGGCCTGCTCGAGGTTCAGCTGCCGGTGCGGAGTCAGGCGTACGGCTTCGTCGGCGGTCGAGGCACGCATGTTCGTGAGCTTCTTGGCCTTCGTGATGTTGACGTCCATGTCCGCCGGGCGCGCGTTCTCCCCGACGATCATGCCCTCGTAGACCGCCGTCCCCGGCCCCACGAAGAGCTCGCCGCGCTCCTCCAGGTGGTTGAGCGTGTAGGCGGTCGTGTCACCGGCGCGGTCGGCCACGAGCACCCCGGTCTGGCGCCGCGGGATGTCCCCCTGCCACGCGATCCATCCGTCGAGGAGGCTGTTGAGGACGGCCGTCCCCCGCGTGTCCGTCATGAGCTCGGTGCGGATCCCGATGAGGCCGCGCGTGGGCACGTGGAAGTCCAGGCGCACGCGGCCGGACCCGTGGTTGACCATGCGCACCATCTTGCCCTTGCGCATGGCCATCTTCTCGAGGAGGACGCCCATGTAGATCTCGGGCACGTCGATCACGAACAGCTCCAGCGGCTCCTTGCGCACCCCGTCGTCGGTGCGGGTGACGACCTCGGGGTTGGAGACGGACAGCTCGAAGCCTTCGCGGCGCATGGTCTCGATCAGGATGGCGAGCTGCAGCTCGCCGCGGCCCATCACCTTGAAGGAATCCGCGGAGTCGGTGGGCTCGACGCGGATGGAGACGTTGGTGAGCAGCTCCTTCTCCAGGCGCTCGCGGATGTTGCGCGAGGTCACCCACCTGCCGTCGCGGCCGGCGAAGGGCGAGGTGTTCACGGAGAAGATCATGGAGAGGGTCGGCTCGTCGACGTGGACGATGGGGAGCGGAGACGGAGTCTCCGCGGACGTGATCGTCTCTCCGATCGAGATCCCCTCGACGCCGGCCAGGGCCACGATCTCGCCGCAGTCGGCGCGTTCCACCGCCGTCCGGTTGAGGCCCTCGAAGGCGTAGAGCTTGGTGACCTTCGTCGTCTGCAGGGTGCCGTCGGCCTTGGCCACCGCCACCTGGTCGCCCACGGCCACCCGTCCGGCGAAGATGCGCCCGATGGCGAGCCGTCCCAGGTAATCGCTGTAGTCGAGGTTGGCGATGAGGAGCTGCAGGGGCGCGTCGCCGGCGGCGCGCGGCGGAGGGATGTGGGCCACCAGCGCCTCGAACAGGGGCCGGAGGTCCTGCTCCTCGCCCGCGGCGGTGGTCCGCGCCCGGCCCGTCTTGGCGTTCGTGTACACCACCGGGAACTCGAGCTGCTGCTCCGTCGCGTCGAGGTCGATGAACAGGTCGTAGACCTCGTTGAGCACTTCCTGGGGCCGGGCGTCGGCACGGTCGATCTTGTTGATGACGAGCACGGTGGGCAGCCGCCCCTCCAGCGCCTTGCGCAGCACGTAGCGCGTCTGGGGGAGCGGGCCCTCGGACGCGTCCACGAGCAGCAGCACGCCGTCCACCATCTTGAGGGCACGCTCGACCTCGCCCCCGAAGTCGCTGTGGCCGGGCGTGTCGACGATGTTGATCTTGGTCTCTCCGAAGTGCACGGACGTGTTCTTGGCCAGGATCGTGATGCCGCGCTCGCGCTCGAGGTCGTTCGAGTCCATGACGCGCTCGACCACCTCCTGGTTGGCGCGGAAGGCTCCGCTCTGCCGCAGGAGCGCGTCCACGAGCGTCGTCTTGCCGTGGTCGACGTGCGCGATGATGGCGATGTTGCGAAGATCCATGGTCGATGGTGCCCTCGCCCCGGTGCGGGGCAAACCGTCCATGTTACCACCGTGATCGCATGAAGGCGCGGAGGGTGCTCCACGTCACACCCTTCTACGCCACGCCCGGAGGCGGAGGGATCGCGCGCGCCTCCGAGGCCCTTTGCGCCTCCCTGGCCCGCCGCGGGCACGAGGTCACGGTGGTGACCGCGGAGAGTGAAGGGGACGTGGGGGAGGGCGACGGCAGCGTGGACGATGTCCACGTCCTCCGCCTGCCCGGGCCCGAGTGGCTGCGCCGCCGCCTGGTCCCCTTCGGGCGCGGGATGGCACAGGTGGTCCAGGAGGGCGGTTTCGACGTCGCCCATCTCCACGGCCTGCGCAGCGGCCTCGTCGCCCAGGCGGCCGCCGCCCTCGTCGCGCGCGGGACGCCGTGGGTCGTCCAGCCCCACGGCACCTATCCGCACCACGGCCGGTGGCCGCTGGTCAAGGCGGGCTTCGACGCGCTGCTCGGCCGCCGCGTCCTGGCCCAGGCCCGTGCCGTGCTCGCCCTGAGCGACGCGGAGAAGGCCGACCTGCCGCGCGCGTCAGTGGTGATCGGCAGCGGCGTCGAGATCCCCGGGGCGCTGGGTCCTGTGCCGCCGCGCCAACACGACCTCCTGGTGTTCGTCGGGAGCGACGCGCCGCAGAAGCGGGCGAGCGCTCTCGCGGGTCTCCTGGAGCGGCGGCCCTCGTCGCGGCTGCGGCTGATCGGCCGGTTCGGTCCCGTGCTGCGGCACGCCTTCGAGCGCTTCGGCGGGCGGGTGGAGGTCGCGGGCCTGCTCTCGGGCCCCACCCTGGTCCGGGCGCTGGCGGAGGCCGCGCTCCTCGTCCATCCGGCCCGGGGCGAGGCGTTCGGCCTCGCGCCCTTCGAGGCGGCGCTCCTCGGCACGCCGGCGGTGGTGGCGGGAGGCCACGGCTGTGGCGAATGGTTCTCGCGGGCCGGCGGCTGCGTCGTCTCCGAGGGCGCGCTCCCGGACGCCGCCGAGCGCCGTCTCGACGACCCGGCGCTGGCCGCGGCGGAGGCGGCCGCCGTCGCCACCTTCGCCCGCCGCGATCTCGTCTGGGATCGGGTGGCGGCGCGGGTCGAGGACGTGTACGGGCAAGTACTGGACGCGATCGGAGAGAGGGCCGATGTCGCAGCGCGCTGACCGCGCGCGGCGGCGCGCGGCGGCGGAGGCGGCCCGCACGCCGGCGAGCCCTGGCGCGTCCACACCATCACGCCCCGTCGAGGCGCGCGATTGGCTCTCGCGCCATCCGTCGCTGATCGCGGCGCTCGTGGCCGCGATCGTGTACCTGCCGTCACTCGCGGGCGGGCTCCTCTACGACGACGTGGCCATCCTCGTGGACAACCGGCGCATCCAGGACCTGGGCCAGCTGGGCACGGTCCTGCGCTACGAGCCGGCCCGGCCGATCATGGGCCTCGTCTGGGCCCTCAACTACGCGGCGGCGGGGGTGAACCCCTGGTCCTATCACCTCGTCAACGTCGCCCTCCACGCCGCCAACGCGGCGCTGGTGGCCGCTCTCTTCGCCTGGATGGCGCGGCGATCGGCGCGGCCGGGGGAGGCGCCCGACCTCGGGGCCGCGACCTACGCGGCCTGCCTGTTCGCGGCCACGCCGATGGCGGCGGAGACGGTCGCCTACATCGCCAGCCGGTCCACCGCGCTGGCCGCGCTCTTCGGTCTGGCCGCCTTGCGCGCCGGCATGGCCCTGCTCGACGGCGCGCCTCGCTCGCGACTCGCGCTCGCCACCTGTCTCCTCCTCCTCGCGCTCTTGACCAAGGAGGAAGCGGCGACGGTCCCGCTCTTCCTCCTGCTCCTCGATCTCGTCTTCGTCGCGCGGTGGGACGCGCGCGACCTGCGCCGCCGCGCCTGGATCCACGTTCCCCTGCTCGCCCTGCCCGTGCTGGGCCTCATCGCGCGCCGGGTGGTGACGGGAGCATGGCTCCCGGAGGCGGCGCTGCCGCGCGCGAGCTACCTGATCACGCAGGCGGCCGCTTTTCCCCGCTACCTCCTCCGCACGCTCGTGCCGCTCGACCCGGCCTTCTTCCGCGGGGACGCGATCGCGGCGTGGCCGCCGGGGCCGGTCACCATCGCCTGGGGTCTCGTATCGCTGGGCCTGCTCGCATTCGCGGTCGCCGGTCGCCGCCGCTGGCCGCTGTGGTCGCTCGGCATCCTGTGGCTCGCGGCGGGACTTCTACCGTCCTCGTCGATCGTTCCCCTGGGCGAGATGGTCGTCGATCATCGCGCCTATCTCGGCGCGGCGGCACTCCTCTTCGCTCTCGGTCGGCTCGTCTGGGCGCGGGGCGGACGGCCCCTGGCCCTCGCTCTCCTCCTGCTGCTGGCCGCGCGGTCCTACCACTACGAGTGGGTTCTCGCCGATCCCGTCCGCGCCTGGGAGGACGCGGTCGCACGTGCGCCCCTTTCCGCGGACGCGCGCCGGGCCCTCGCCGACGCGTACGCGGCCAAGGGCGACCCCCGCGCGGAGGCGGCGCTGCGCGAAGCCGTGCGGATCGAGCCCCGCGATGCGCGGAGCTGGGCCAACCTGGGCGTCCTCTACGCGCAGGGCGGGCGCCTGGCCGAGGCGGCGGAGGCGCTGCGGTCGGCGGTGGTCGCCGACCCGGGTGATGCGCGCCTCCACGACAACCTCGGCCTCGTCCTGCAGGCCCTGGGCCGCACGGAGGAGGCCATCGCCGCCTACGAGGCCGCCCGCACGGCGAGGCCGGCCCTGGCCTCGCCGCGGATCCGGCTGGCCGCCCTCGTCCTCGACCGTGGCGAGAAGGCACGTGCCCTCGCCCTGCTCGACGAGGCGGCCGGCCTCGAGATCGATCCCCAGGATGCGGCCGCGCTCGAGGACCTCCGGAGCCGCGCGCGATGAGCATCGAGACGAGCGCGATCGTCCTGAACTTCAACGGAGGCCGCTGGGTGGGCGAGGCCGTCCAGAGCCTGCTCCACCAGGACCAGCCCGGCCTCGAAGTCCTCGTCGTGGACAACGCATCCACGGACGGGTCGGACCGGTTCCTGGAGGAGCGGTTCGGGGGACGCATCCGCCTGCTCCGCGCCCCGCGCAACCTCGGGTTCGGGGCGGGCAACAACATCGGCCTGCGGGCGGCCCGCGGCCGCTACCTGCTCCTTCTCAACAACGACGCCGAAGCGCATCCCTCGATGGCGCGTCGCCTGGTGGAGGCGGCGCAGTCGGGGCCGCGGGTCGGCATGGTGGCGGCCAAGGTCCTCGAGCATGGGCGCCGCGACACCCTCGACAACACCGGGCACCTGCTCTATCCCGACGGACTCAACCGCGGCCGCGGTCGTCTCGAGCTCGACCGCGGCCAGTACGACCGCTGCGCGACCGCGCTCTTCCCGAGCGGCGCCGCCGCCCTCTACCGCCGCGAGATGCTCGACGACGTGGGCCTGTTCGACGAGTCCTTCTTCCTCTATGGAGACGACGCCGAGCTGGGATTGCGCGGGCGCCTGGCCGGCTGGGAGTGTGCGTTCGCACCCGAGGCCATCGCCTACCACCACTACTCGCGCTCGGTGGGCGCCTACTCGAGCCTCAAGGCCTTCCACGTCGAGCGCAATCGCGTGTGGGTGCTGATGAAGCTCTTCCCGCTCCGGCTCATCCTGGCCAGCCCGGCCTACACGGCGGCCCGGCTGGGCTGGCAGGCCTGGGGCGCGCTCGTCGGCCGGGGGGCGGCGGCGCGCCTCGCGCGCGAGGTCTCGCCCTGGCGCCTGGTCACGGTGACCCTGCGCGCCTGGGTGTCGGCGGCGGCCGGCCTCCCGCGCGTGTGCCGGGACCGGCGCGCTCTGCGCGCGCGGCGTCGGCTGAGCACCCCCGAGTTCTTCCGCCTCCTGCGCCAGTTCCGGCTGGGCGTCCGCGACGTCGCGCTGAAGGAATGAGGCGGACGCGGTCAGCTCGACGCCAAGGGTCGTTGCAGGCGGGCATAGAGCGACTCGAGCTCTCGCGCCTCCTCGTCGACCGTGCGCATGCGGGACCGCGGGGGCAGCGTGGCGAACAGCCGTCCCTCGATGACGTCCCGGAGGGCCTCGGCCAGGGGCGCGACCTCGCCCGCGGGCACGAGCCGCCCCCACTCCGGGGGAAGGATGTCGGGGATGCCGCCGATGGCCGAGGCCACCACCGGCACGCCGGCGGCGAGCGCCTCGAGCACCGTGAGGGGACTGTTCTCCCACCACACCGACGGCATCACGAGCACGTCCAGGCCGTCCAGGATCTCCGCCTGCGTCCCCGCGGCGAACGGCCCGCGCAGGGCGATCCGCGGGTCGGCGTCCGTCATGGCGCGCAGCCGTGCCACGTAATCGGGGGCCACGGAGAGGGGGCCGTGGATCTCGAGACGCGCCTCCGGCGCGTCGATGCCGCGGAAGGCCTCGATCAGGACGTGCACTCCCTTGTGCGGAGCGACCGTCCCCATGAACCCGAATCGGCGCCGGGGCCGCCCCGGCTGCTCGCCGGCCACGGCGGCGGGAACGCCGAGGGGAGAGACGCGCACACGGTCGGCCGGGACGCCGAACTCGACGGCCCGGTCGCGGGCGAAGGCCGTCGGCGCCAGCACGAGATCCACCTCGCCCAGCGCCGCCCGCAGGGACGCGGCGCGGCGGTCCATGTCGCGGGCCAGACTCTGCGGCGCCGCGCCCAGCCGGGCCACCCCGCGGAGGCCCACGCCCAGTGCGGGCGCCATCCGGTGGAGGCGGTGGAGTGCGTGTCCCAGGCCGGCCCATCGCGCGGCGGCGACGGCCCGGCGCTCGAGGGCGGGGACGAGATACGGGCTCCCCGCGAGGCATCGCGCGCAGGTGGCGTGGTCGACGGTGTCGCAGCGGACGAGATCCGCGCGCATGCGCAACCCGTCCCGTGGACAGCTCAGCCAGTAGTCGTGCAGCGTGAGCACCACGCCCGCGCCGAGGCCGCGACAGGCGGCGAGGAGTCCCACCGAGAGATTGAGAAGGTGCTGGGCGTGCACGCAGTCGGGGCGGAACTGGGCGATGACGGGCCGGACCGCGCGCTCCAGGTCGGGGTCGCTCCAGGTGGCCTCGAGGGTCCCCTTCTGATGCAGGTTCACCACCTCCGCCACCGCCACTCCGTCGTGATTCCGGCGGCGCACCTCATAGGGCGCCGCGGAGAGGTCGTGGACGGCGGCGAGCACGAGCACCTCGTGTCCGCGCGCCTGGAGAGCCCGCGCGAGCCGGTGCGTGTACACCTCCACCCCCGCGACGGAACGGGGAGGATAGGCGTGGGCGGCGAGCAGGATGCGCATGGTACTAATCCGGTGTGGGAGACGTGAGGACGCGCCGATGGTAACAGGGGACGCTCGCCTCGCGCCCCGCCGGAAGGTGTCGGTCGTGATCCCGACCTGGAACGGCGAAGCGACCCTCGGCCAATGCCTCGACGGCGTCTTCGCCCAGGAGACGGGGGACGAGGTCGAAGTGCTCGTGATCGACTCCTCCTCGACGGACCGGACGCGCGAGATCGCCGCGCGTTATCCCGTCCGGGTGGAGGTGATCGACCAGCGCGACTTCGACCACGGAGACACGCGCAACCTCGGCATGGTCCTCACCGGCGGCGACCTGGTCGCCTTCCTGGTGCAGGACGCCTACCCGGCCGGACGGGAGTGGCTCCGTGCCCTGACCTCCAACTTCGAGGACCCTAGAGTGGCCGGCGCCTACTCGCGCGTGCGCCCGCGCCCCGAGGCCGGCGAGCGCGCGCGACGCGCGGCGGAGGGCGACCCCGGCTTCTCCCGGGAGCGCCGCGAGCGCCGGATCGACGACTTCGCGGCCTACGAGGCGCTCGATCCGCTGCAGAAGCGTCTCTTCATCGACTTCAACGACGTCGCCTCCTGCCTGCGCCGGGACGTCTGGCGGCGGCTGCCGTTCGCGCGCACGCCGTTCGGCGAGGACCTGCTCTGGGCCCGCGGCGCGCTCGAGGCCGGCCACACGATCGTGTTCGATCCTCGCGCGGAGGTCGTCCACTCGCACGAATACGACGCCGAGGGGGCCCGCCGTCGTACCGTGATCGACGGCTGGTGGAATCGCGCGTACCTCGGCCGCGTGTGCGTCGGGAGCCGCCGGGATGCGCTGGTGATGGCGCGCCGGGCGGCGCGGTTGGAGGCGCCGCCGGGCGGGCCGCCTTTGGCTTCCGCCGGGCGCTGGCTGCGCGCCGCTCATTACCACTTCGAGCTCTATCGCGGCTTCCATGAGGGCGGTCGGACCGAAGAACGCCGTCCGACGCCCCGGGCCCTGGCCCGCCCCGACCTCGACGTCCTCTTCGTCCTCCATGCGTTCCCGCCGGAGGCGATGGCCGGGACGGAGATCGTCACCCTGTCCCTGGCGCGGGAGCTGGCGCGGCGGGGGCACCGGGTCACCGTCCTGCACCGTACGGCCGATCCGAGTCAGCCCGAGGGCACCATCACCGAGACCTCCTACGAAGGCCTGCGCGTGCTGCGCCTGGCACGCCACGATCGGTCGCGCACGCTCGCCGAGACCGACTGCGACGACGGCGTGGACGCCGCCTTTCGTGACCTTCTTCGGCGCGAAGCGCCGGACGTGGTCCACTTCCAGCATCTGCTCCACCTCTCCGCCCGATTGCCGCTGATCTGCCGCGAGGAAGGTGTGCCGAGCGTCCTCACCGTCCACGACTTCTGGTTCCGCTGCCCGAAGGTCCAGCTCATCCGCGACGACGGAAGGATCTGCGCGGGTCCTCCCCCGATCCTCGGATGCGCGCCCTGCCTGGAGGGCCGGCCGGACCGGATCGACGCGCTGGCCGCCCTGTCGCGCCCGCTCGCGCGTCCCCTGCGGGCGCTCGCCACGTCGTCCCTCCTGGCGCAGGTCGCGGAGCGCCCGGCGCGGATGAGGGAGGCGCTGCGGGCGTGCGACTTCATCGTCGCACCCTCACGGTTCATGAAGGAGAAGATGGTCGAAGCCGGCGTCCCCGCCGAGCGCGTGATCGTGTCCGACAACGGGATGGAGACGGCCTGGCTCCGGACCTATCGCCCGCGCGTGTCGGACGGCCGCGTGCGCTTCGGGTTCGTGGGCTCGCTCGTCTGGTACAAAGGCCTCGAGGTGCTCGCGAAGGCCTTCGCGCTCCTCGATGATCCCCGCGCGGAGCTGCACGTCCACGGTGACGCCGAGGGCCTGCCCGAGCTGAGGGCCGTGGCCGGGCGCGCGCGCGCCGCCGCCGGCACATCTCCGCGCGTCGTGTTCCACGGCCCGTTCACGCCGTCGCGGCTGGGCGAAGTGCTCGGGTCGATCGACGTCCTGGTGGTGCCGTCTCTCTGGTACGAGAACTCTCCCCTCACCGTCCACGAGGCCTTCCAGGCCCGTCTCCCCGTGCTCGCTTCCGATCACGGAGGCCTGCGCGAGCTCGTTCGCGAGGGGGAGGGCGGTCTCCGCTTCCGAGCGGGCGACGAGAAAGACCTCGCGCGCGTGATGCGCCTCTTCCTCGACGACCCCGCGCGGGCGGGGAGGCTCGCGGCCGCGGCCCCGGACGTCAGGTCGGTGGCGGTCAGCGCGGCGGAGATGGAGGTCAAGTACCGCCAGGCCGTCGGCCTGCATCCGGCGCGCGGAGCGCCGGCGTCACCGGACACTCGTCCCCGCGCGAGCACCGATGCGAGCGCGCCCGCACCCACGCTGTCCGTCGTGATTCCCACCCTCGATGGGCGGGCCCTCCTGGAGGAGTGCCTGGAAGGCCTGGCCGCGCAGGACTACCCGCGCGACAAGGTCGAGGTGGTGGTGGTGGACAACGGGTCGAGCGACGGCACCGTCGAATGGCTCCGCCAGCACCACCCCGGCGTCCGCGTGCTGGCCCTCGAGAGCAACCTCGGGTTTGCCGAGCCCTGCAATCGGGGAGCCGCGGCCGCGTCGGGCGAATGGCTCGTGCTCCTCAACAACGACGCCGTCCCCGAGAAAGGGTTCCTCTCCGCCCTCGTGCGCGCCGGCGGGGAGGGGGTGGCGGCGGTGGGCGGCCGCATCCTGAGCGCCGACGGTCGCGACGTCGAGTTCGGCGGCGGCGGCCTCAGCGTGTTCGGCTTCGGGTTCCAGCGCTCCTCGTGGCAACCCGACTTCCACGAGACGGCGCCCGGCGCGGAGATGCCCTTCGCCTGCGGGGGAGCCATGCTCGTCCGCCGCGACGTGTTCCTGGATCTCGGTGGCTTCGACGCCGACTACTTCGCCTATTACGAGGACGTCGATCTGGGCTGGCGGCTCAACCTCTCCGGCCACCGTGTCGTCTACGCCCCCGAAGCGCGCGTGCGCCATCGCAAGCACGCGACCTCCAGCCGGTTCTCCGACCGCTGGCGCCACTTCCATTGGTACAAGAACACGCTGCAGACGCTCGTCAAGAACAGCGAGGCGCCCTTCGCCGCGCGCCTCCTGCCCGCGGCCTTCCTCCTTCTCCTCTCGCGCGTGGGCTCCTTCCTCGAGACGGCGGCGGAGGCGCGCTCGCGCGGGGACGAAGCGGAGGCCCGCCGCTACCTCGACATCGCGGTCGGCGCCGGCGAGGGCCTCTCCTGGCTGCTCACGCACGCCGACCAGGTGATGGCCAAGCGCGCCGCCGTGCAGGCGCGCCGTCGAGTGGGGGACCAGGCCCTGGAGGAGCGCTTCGGCTTCGCGCTCGATTTCGGGCCGGAGACGACCCACTGGGCGGAGAACGCGCGCGCCCTGGAGCTGCTCGCCCTCACCGACCTCTCCTCGCTCCTTCAATCCGGGCGCGTGGCGGAGGCTCTGGCCGAGCACCGGCGGTCGCTGAAGGACGCCCCTTCTCCGCCCTCCGTCCCGGCGCGCGCGCACCCGCAGGCGGAGACCCTGCGCGCCGAAAATGCACGCCTCCGCCACGAGATCGAGAGTATCCGTAAGTCATTGACCTGGAGGCTCTCCGCCCCGCTGCGGCACCTCCTGGACCGCCTGCGTGGCTGACCTCCTCGTGCGCGCGCGCACGCGTCCGGAGCCCGACCCGAACGGCCCGAACCGGCGTGGTACTCTCATCGGGGCCAGTGCCTGATGCCGTCATCGCGCGACTTCACGGTCATGGCGCTGATCGCCGCCTACAACGAGGCCGACATCATCGCGCTCGTGATCGGCGACCTCGTGGAGGAGGGTGTCTCGGTCTACCTCCTCGACCACGGCTCGACCGATGCGACCGTGCAGGAGGCCGAGCGCCACCTCGGGCGCGGCCTGGTGCGTATCGAGTCCCTCCCCGCCCCCGATCAGGGAAGCCGCGTGCCGGCGTGGGAGCAGGTCCTCCGGCGCAAGGAGGAGCTGGCGGCCTCGCTCGACGCCGACTGGTTCATCCATCACGACGCTGACGAGTTCCGTGAGAGTCCATGGCCGGGCCTGCGCCTGCGCGAGGCCATCCAGCGCGTGGACGCCCAGGGATACGACGCGATCGATTTCGAGCTGCTCAACTTCCGCCCGACCCACGACTCGTTCCGCGCCGGCACCGACGTGCGCGAGGCGTTTCCCTACTACGAGCCCGGCGAAGCCTTCGACCGTCCGCAGATCCGCTGCTGGAAGAAGGGCCCGCAGCGCGTCGACCTCGTGACGTTCGGCGGCCACAAGCCGCTGTTCCCCGGCCGCCGGGTGTTCCCGCTGCGCTTCCTGCTCCGGCATTACCCCATCCGCGGCCAGTCCCACGGCGAGCGGAAGGTGTTCCGGGAACGAAAGACGCGGTTCGCGGCCGAGCGCGCCCAGCAGTGGCACATCCAGTACGACCGGCTGAAGGAGGGCGACTCCTTCCTGCGCGATCCCGCGACGCTGACCCGATACGACCCGGTCGCGGTTCGGCTTCGCATCGCGCTGGAGGCGCTGGACCACGATGGTGCCGCCACGGACGTCCCGGCCGAGGTCGAGTCCCACGCGGAGGGCTCGGCCGGCGACGGCGACGTCGCGCGGCTGCGGGAGAGGCTCGACGAGCTCGAGCGGGTGTCCGAGCGGTTCCAGCGCGAGCTCCACGCGCGCAACCTCGAAGTGCTCGCCCTCGACCAGCGGCTCGACGAGCGCAGCCGCGAGGCGGCCTCCCTGCACGGCCGCCTGGACGAGCAGATGCGGGAAGCGGCCCGCCTGCACGGCGAGCTCGACGCCCGCCACCACGAGGCGGCGGGGCTGCGGCTGGAGGTGGCCGAGCGGTCGCGGGAAAGGGACGAGGCCCTCGCCGCCGTGCGCGGCCTGCAGGCACAGGTCGAGGACTTCCAGGCGACGCTTGCGGATACGCAGCGAAGGCTGCTCGACGTGCTGGCCTCGCGCACGTGGCGCTGGTCCGGTCCCCTGCGCACGGCCGCGGGCTGGCTCGGGCGACGGTGACGATGCCACGCGCCAGCGTCATCCTTCCCGTCCGCGACGGAGGCGCCGTCCTCCGCGACGTGCTGGAGGCCATCGCCACCCAGGAGCTCGAGGGTGGGTTCGAAGTCCTCGCCACCGACAGCGGGTCGCGCGACGGCTCGGTGGAGCTGCTCCGCGGCCGCGGCGCCCGCGTCATCGCGGTGCCGCCGCCGTCCTTCGATCACGGCCTGACCCGCAACCTGGCCGCGCGGGAGGCCCGGGGCCGGTGCCTGGTGTTCCTCTCCCAGGACGCCGTGCCCCAGACGCGGAATTTCCTCGAGGCGCTCATCACTCCGCTCGAGCGGGACGCGCGGCTGGCCGGCGCGTTCGCGCGCCAGAAGACGCGTCACGACGCCGACCCGCTGACCCGCCGGGATCTGGCGGGCTGGGCGGCGGCGGGAGCGGATGCGCGGGTGGTGTTCGTCTCCGACCTCGAGACATTCGACCGCCTTCCTCCCCTCGAGCGCTACGCGCTCTCCGTCTTCGACGACGTCGCCTCCGCCGTCCGCCGCGAGGTCCTGCTCGCGCACCCATTCGCGGCCACGCGCTTCGGCGAGGACCTGGAGTGGGGCCACCGCATGCTGCGCCTCGGGTACGGCCTGGCCTACGTGCCCGCGGCCACGGTCGAGCATTCGCACCCGCGGAGCGCGCGGCGCCTGTTCCGGCGCAACTACCTCGGCCATCGGCTCCTCTACCGGCTCTTCGGCCTTCGCACGATCCCGGACCGGCGGCACCTCGTGCGCGCGGTGGCGGGGACGATCGTGGGTGATCTGCGGGCGCTCTCCGCGGCGGGTGCTCCGGCCGCGGCCTGGGTGCGCGCGCCCGCGCAGAGCCTGGCCGCCGTCCTCGGCCAGTGGCGTGGCGCGCAGGACGAGGCGGGTGGACGCCCCTACCCCCGGTGGTCGTGAGGATCCTCCTCGTCCATCACGCCGATCCCTTCCGTGGCCTGGGCGGCTCCGAAAGGTGCGTGGAATGGCTGGCCCGCGCCCTCCGCGCGGAGCACGAGGTGGCCCTCCTGTACCCGGAGGAGGATTCCACGCGTCCGAGCCTGGACGTGCGGAAGGAGCGGCGGAACGGGATGGACGTCTTCTCCATCGCGAGCGCGGGCCGCGGGTTCGAGACCTACCGCGACTCCGCGGTGACGACCGCCACCGCGCGCATCGTGGACGAGTGGCGGCCGGACGTGGTCCACGTCCACCACCTGGCCGGCCTCTCGACCGGCCTCGTCACGCACGCGCGCGCGCGCGGAGCGGCGGTCGTGATCACGTTCCACGATTTCTGGCCGGTGTGTCCGCTGGGCCAGCTCGTCGACCTCGACCTTCACGTCTGTCCGGGCCCGGAGCCCGCGCGCCGGTGCCTGGGTTGCGTGGGCGGCCAGGTGGCGGTTCCCGATGCCGTTTCGTCGCGCGCGCCGCGCCTCCCGCTGCTCGGAGCGGCCGCGGGCGCGCTCGCCCGCATCGCCGGCGCCGGAGGTAGCCGCGTGGCCGCGCGGCGCGACGAGATGCGCGCCATGGCCAACGCCGCGGACGTCCGGATCGCGCCCTCGCGCTTCGTGGCCACGCGCCTGGAGGCGCTCGGCCTCGCCCCCATCGAGGTCGTGCCCAACGGCCACGAGCCTCTCGAGGTCGGCGCGCCGGAGCCCGATGCGATGGGGCGCGTGAGGTTCGGATTCCTGGGCGCGGCCATCCCGTCGAAGGGAGTGCACGTCCTCGCGGAAGCCTTCCGCCGCCTGGACTCCGGCCGCGCCGCGCTGCGCATCCATGGTCCGTTCCCGCCGTATCACGGCGACGTCGCCTACGAGTCCCGTGTTCGCGCCCTCCTCGGGCCGCACGCGGAGGCGGCGATCCGCGGTCCGTTCGCTCCGGATCGCCTCTCGGACGTCCTCGCCGGCATCGACGTCGTCGCCGCGCCTTCGATCTGGGAGGAGAACGCGCCCCTTGTGATCGAAGAAGCATTCCTCGCCCGCCGGCCCGTGATCGTGAGCGATCACGGCGGCCTGGCCGAGCGGGTGCGACACGGCATCGACGGCCTGCGCGTCCCTCCGAACGATCCCACCGCGTTGGCGGCGGCCATGGAGGCGATGCTGGACCCCGCCTGCCGCGAGCGCCTGGGCCGGACGCCCCCGCACGTACCCTCGCCCGGGGAGCACGCGCGGGCCGTGCTGGAGGTGTACGAGCGTGCTCGGGCCCGGCGCCGCGACGGCGGCGGGCGCGTGGGCGTGGTGGTGCTCGACCATCGCCGCCCGGAGGAGGCGGCGCGGGCCGCGGTCTCGGCCTTCCAGGCGGACGTGGCGCCCCGCGTCCTCGTCGTGCGCAACGGCCCTGGACCCGAGGCGCCGCTTCCCGCGGGCATCGAGCGGATGGACCTTCCCTCCAACCTCGGGTACGCGGGAGGCATGAACCGCGGCGTCGCCCGGCTCGCGCGCGAGGGCTGCGATCGCGTGCTCCTGCTCAACAACGACGCCACCCTGGATCCGGGCAGCCTGCGCCGGCTGGCGGAAGCGCTCGACGACCCCGGGGTGGCGGCGGCGGGACCGCTCGTGCTGAGGCCGGACGGCCGCGTGGAATCTCGCGGCATCCGCTTCGACCCGCGCTCCGGACGGCTGCGGCTCATCGGCCACGGCCAGCGCCCATCCGCGACCACCGGAGTCGTGGCCGCCGCCTCGCTCTCCGGCGCGGCCTGGATGGTGCGGACCCGCGTGTTCGAAGCGCTCGGGGGTCTGGACGAGGACTACTTCTTCGGCTTCGAGGAGACCGACTGGTGTGCGCGGGCGCGCGCGGCCGGGTGGCGGCTGGCCGTCGTCCTCGATGCGACCGCCCGCCACGAAGGCGGACGCAGCCTGTCCCGTGCCTCGCCGCAGCGGCCGTACTACGCGGCCCGGAACCACCTCCGTGCCGCCCAGCGCATCGGGCCGCTGCCCGTCCCCGCGCGCTGGATCCGCGGTGCGGCCATCGTGATCCTGAACCTGCTCCACGCCCTGCGCCAGACGGACCTCCCGCGGGGAGACGCCGCGCGGTGGGTGGTCAGGGGCGTGCGCGACTACGGGCGAGGCCGCTTCGGGGCCTGGACGGAGGCGCGGTGAGCACGTCCCTGCCCGTGCTGATCGTGATCCCGGCCTGGAACGAGGCCGCGAACCTGGCCGCGGTGGTGACGGAGCTGCGCGCCTCGCGGCCCCACGACGAGATCGCGATCGTGGACGACGGCTCCCTCGACGCGACGTCCGAGGAGGCGCGGCGGCTCGGCTGCGTCCTTCTCCGCCTGCCCCTGCATCTCGGCTACGGGGTGGCGGTGCAGACGGGCATCAAGTACGCCCTGCGCGCGGGCCATCGCATCGTGGTCACTTTCGACGGCGACGGGCAGCACGATCCGGCGGAAGTGGAGGCGCTGGTGGCGGCGGTGCGGGAGGGCGCGGACGTGGCCGTGGGCTCGCGCTTCCTCTCCGCGGAGTCGTACCGCGGCGGGCCGTCGCGTCGGACGGGACGTTGGGTCTTCTCGCAGCTGGCGGGCGCCTTGACCGGCATCCGCCTCACCGACCCCACCTCCGGCCTCAAGGCGCTGGGACCGCGCGCACAGTCCCTGTTCGCCTCCTCCCGTTTCCCGGACCGCTTCCCGGACGCCGACGCCCTCGTCCTGGCGCGGCGCGCCCGGCTGGCCATCGTCGAGCGTCCCGCGTGCATGCGCCGCTCCCAGAACCGTCACAGCATGCACGGCGGCTATCGGGCCGTCGCCTACACGTTCAACATGCTCCTCTCGCTGCTGGTGGCCGCCTCGGGGCGGGAGTCCGACCTCAGGGGGTGAATCGTGCCGATCCGCCAGAAGGTCTTCTTCCTGACGATCGCCCTCCTGCTGCTGGTGGCGATCATCGAGCTGATCCGGCGCCGCCGCCTGCGCGTCGAGTATTCCTGGCTGTGGATCGCTTCCGGGGTCACCATCATCGTGCTCATCCTGCGCTACGAGCTCTTGATCCAGATCACGGCCGCGGTGGGGGCGGTGGTGCCGACCTCCACGATCTTCTTCTTCTGCATCCTCTACCTGGCCCTGCTCAGCCTCAACTACTCGGTGCGCCTCACCGAGCTGACCCGCCAGGTCAAGGAGCTGGCCCAGGAGGTCGCGTTGCTGCGCGCGGAAGCCGCTCCTAGCCGCCCCGCCGCTCGAGCAGCCGCCGATAGTCCTCCGGCGTGTTGACGCCCTGGAGGCAGTCCGCGCCGCCCTCCACGTGGACGATCCAGTCCGGATGGTCGGCGAGCACGGCGCGCGCTCCGCGGCCGGCCGCGGCGGCACGCAGAGCGGGCCAGGCCGCGCGCGCGAACCCCGCCGGATGGCCGCGGCGATCGTCGTGGCTGGGAACGGCGATGGTGGCTCCGCCCTGGAGGGCGGCGATGACGCGGTCGGCGGTGGCGGCGTCGACGAGCGGATGGTCGACGGGATGGATCAGCACGCCCTCCGCCCCCGCGGCCTCCGCGGCCGCGAGGCCGGCCTGGATCGACGTGAGCATCCCCTCTCCGTAACCCGCGTTCACGACCACCGCCACGCCGGGGGGCAGGTTCGCCTCGCGCGCGACGCGTTCGGCCTCGTGGCCGAGCACCGCCACCACGCGCTCGATGCCCGGGCGCGCGAGGACGCGCGCTGCGCGGGCGAGGAAGCTCTCGCCCCCCAGAGTGAGCAGGGCCTTGGGGCCTCCTATCCGCTCACCGCGTCCGGCGGCCAGGATGATCGACCAGAGGCGCATCGTTTCCCGGGTATCATCATGAAGCGGGGCGGCCCCAGCCTCAGGTGCGCCCTATGCCACCACATGAAACAGAAGTATCTCGTCTCCCTCAAGGACTATTCGCGTGCGGAGATCGAGGAGATCCTCGACCTCGCGGCCCGGGTCAAGGCCGATCCCGGCGCGTACGCCCAGGCCCTGCGCGGCAAGACGCTGGCCATGATCTTCCAGAAGCCCTCCACGCGGACGCGGGTGTCCTTCGAGGTCGGCATGTTCGAGCTCGGCGGGCACGCGCTGTATCTCGGCGCGAACGAGATCCAGCTCGGGCGCGGGGAGACGGTGGCGGACACGGCGCGCGTGCTCTCGCGTTACGTGGACGGCATCATGGCGCGCGTATTCTCGCACGAGGACCTCGTCGAGATGACCCGCACGGCCACCGTCCCGATCATCAACGGCCTGAGCGACCTGCTCCATCCCGTCCAGGCCCTGGCCGACTTCTTCACCCTCCACGAGCGCCGCCGAAGGCTCGAGGGTCTCACCCTCGCCTACGTCGGGGACGGCAACAACGTGTGCCACGCCCTGATGCTCGCCGCGGTCAAGCTGGGCGTGGCCATGAGGGTGGCCGCGCCCGCGAGCTACGAGCCGAACCAGCTCATCGTCAAGAGCGCGGTGCGGGAGGCACAGAAGCTCCGCACGCCGCCCCCGGTCGTCACCACCGATCCCCGCGAGGCGGTGCGGGACGCCGACGCCGTCTACACGGACGTGTGGACGTCGATGGGCCAGGAAGCGGAGTCCGACGCGCGCCGGGAGGCCTTCCAGGGCTACATGGTGACCGCGGACCTGATGGCGGAGGCCGCGCCCGAGGCCGTGTTCCTGCATTGCCTTCCCGCGCACCGCGGCGAGGAGGTGGCGGCGGAGGTCATCGACGGCCCGCAGTCCGTCGTGTTCGACCAGGCGGAGAACCGCCTGCACGTCCAGAAGGCCCTCATGATCCTGCTCATGGGCGACTCCGCCGGCCCGCCGTCCGTGCTGCGGGCCTGAGCCTCTCCCGTCGCTGCCGCAGCTCGTCCAGCGCGGCCAGCACCTCGCCCGTCGAGACGTCGGGGACGATGGTGACGGCTCCGATGCGCGTGGGCAGCACGAAGGGGACGCGACCTTCGCGCGCCTTCTTGTCGCGGGCCACGGCGTCGAGCACGCGCGCGGGGTCGATGCGGGCCAGGCTCGGGCGCGGGCCGAGGCCGTCCACCGCGGACGCGATGGCCTCGAAATCGGCGGGGGGAAGAAGGCCGCGGCGACGCGCGATGGCGGCCGCCCCGATGAGGCCCCACCCGACGGCCTCGCCGTGGGTGAAGCGCCGGTACGCCGTCACCGCTTCGAGGGCGTGGCCGAGCGTGTGCCCGAGGTTCAGCACGCGCCGGAGGTCGCCCTCCCGCTCGTCGCGCGACACGACGTCCGCCTTGAGATGGCAGGCGGCGGCGATGGCCTGATCCAGGGCGGCCTCGCTCCAGCCGCCGAGGCCGGGAGGAGCGGTTCGGATCGCTTCGAACAACGCCGGGTCTCCGATCACCCCGCACTTCAGGACTTCGTAGGCTCCGCTCTGTCGCTCGCGCGGAGGGAGCGTGTCCAGGAAGGCGGGATCCGTGACCACCGCGCGCGGCTGATGGAAGGCGCCGATCATGTTCTTGGCCCGCGGGTGGTTGATCCCCACCTTGCCCCCGACCGAACTGTCCACCATCGAGAGGAGCGTGGTCGGCACCGGGACCCAGTCCACGCCGCGCATGTAGGTGGCGGCGGCGAAGCCCGCCATGTCGCCGATGACGCCGCCCCCCACCGCCACCACCAGCCCGTCGCGGCCCAGGCGGGCCCGCAGGAAACCGTCGTAGAGGCGTTGCAGCGTGTTCGCGGTCTTGAGCCGCTCGCCGTCCGGGACGAGGATCTCCGTCCAGGCCAGGCCCTCGAGGCCGGGCACGATCCGCGCGCGGTGCTTCTTCCAGATCCAGGGGCTGGAGACGAGGGCCACCCGGGACCGCCCCAGGGGGGCCAGGACGCGGCCCAGGGCCGCGGATAGACCCCGGCCGAGCTGGATGGCGTAGGGGCGGCCGGGGACAGTGACGCGGATCTCACGCATCGGACGGCGAGCCTACCATGTGTCTTAAACTACGAAGTCTTGGGTGCTTCCGCGATCACCGGGCTCGCGCGCCAGGGTCCCACCGATTTCCCGGGGCTCATCTGGACCATCGTGCGCACGGACTTCAAGGCCCGCTACCACGGCACGCTGGGGGGCTTCCTCTGGGCGCTCCTGAAGCCGGCCGCCATGTTCGTGGTGCTCCTTTGCGTCTTCTCCTTCATCTTCGCGTCCGACCCCGACTACCGCCTGAACCTGCTCATCGGGCTCTTCCTGTGGGACTTCTTCGCCGAGTCGACCAAGGTCGGCGTC
>Ga0209382_10001279_pt1 | contig 39934 bp, 39 predicted proteins | sample SoiMetdeltSBSDD5_FD_187599 | JGI IMG/M metagenome (GOLD analysis project Ga0209382, IMG submission 187599) | Bulk soil microbial communities from a Populus tree surrounding site in Tennessee, USA - Soil MetaG P. deltoides SBSDD5 (SPAdes) (version 2) | ecosystem: Environmental > Terrestrial >... | reverse complement strand
TCGCGCCCTTGCCCTGCTCGCGGATGACCCGGGCCACCTCCACCAGCTCGCCTTCGCGCAGGCTCGTGAGCTTGATGAGCATGGGCAGGTTCACCCCGGTGACGATCTCGACCTTCGGGGAGAGGAAGGGCAGGCTGACGTTGGTGGGCGTGCCCCCGAACATGTCGGTGAGGATCAGTACCTCTCCCCCGCCCACCTCCGCCAGCGCGCGCTCGATGGCCTCGCGCGCGCTTCCCATGTCGTCCGTCCAGCCGATGGACACGGCGGCGATGGCCGGGATGTCGCCCACGATGGTGCGCGTGGCGTTCACGAGCTCGCCCGCCAGTGCCCCGTGCGTGACCACCACGATGCCGATCATCCCGTCACTCCTGGCGCAGGTCGCGGTGGCGGACGCGGATGGGATAGCCGTGGCGGGCCAGCTTCTCCGCCACCGCGTTCGCGATCATGACCGACCGGTGGCGGCCGCCCGTGCAGCCGACGCCGATGGTGAGGTAGCTCTTCCCCTCCTTCACGTAGCGCGGGATCACGTAGGAGAGGAAGTCGTCCAGCTTCTTGATGAAGCGCGCGGTGTCCGGCTGGCGCTTCATGTAGCGCACCACGGGCGGGTGGTTGCCGGTCAGGGCCTTGAGGGAGGGCACGAAGTTCGGGTTGGGCAGGAAGCGGGCGTCGAACACGAGGTCGGCCTCGGACGGCACCCCGTACTTGTAGCCGAACGACATCACGGAGAGGACCAGCGGCGACTGCTCCGCGCGCACGTCGTAGTGCTCGCGGATGTAGTCGCGGAGCTGGTGCACGGTGTAGTCGGAGGTGTCGAGGATGAGGTCGGCCATCTTGCGGATGGGACGCAGGGCCTCGCGCTCCTCGCGGATGCCTTCGATGGCGGGCTGGTTGATGGCCAGGGGGTGCGGGCGCCGCGTCTCGCTGAAGCGCCGCTGCAGGACCTTCTCCTCCGCCTCCAGGAAGAGGACGCTGGCCGCGAACCCCTTGGCCCGGAGCTGGCGGAACACGTGCGGGAACTGCTTCAGGAAGTCGCGCTCGCGCATGTCCACGACCAGGGCCGACCGGTGCAGCTCGGCGCTGTCGCGGATGAGGTCGGCGAAGCGCGGGATGAGCGCGCTGGGCAGGTTGTCCACGCAGAACCAGCCGCTGTCCTCCAGGGCCCGGGCCACGTGCGTCTTGCCCGACCCGCTGAGGCCGGTGATGACCAGGATGCGCGGCTCGCTGCGGCGGTCGCGGCGCAGGCGCGACTCGGAGCGTCGTTCGCGGCCGGAACGCCGCCGGGCCGCGGCCGTCGCCCGCCGCGGCGAGCGCGCGCTCATCGCACCCTCCGGCGCTCGCCCCGCGCGCGCCGGCGCCCGTGGAGCCCGCGCAGGCCGGGACGGCTCTTGGACTCGATCATCTCGTCCACCCGCTCGACGAACTGGCGGGCCGCATCGTATCCGCGTTCCTTCAGGAGCTGGTTGCGCGCGGCCACCTCCACCAGGATGGCCAGGTTCCGGCCCGGGGCCACGGGCAATGCGGATGAGCGGCATCTCCGACTCCAGGATCAGGAACTTCTCGTCCTGGAGGCCGAGGCGATCGTACTCCCGTCCCGCCTCCCAGCGCTCTAGGCTCACCACGAGCTCCACCCGCTGGGAGGTGGGATGGAGGACACCCCGTAGAGGTCCTTGATGTTGATGACGCCAAGGCCGCGCAGCTCCATGTGGTAGCGCGTGAGGTCGGGGGAGGCCCCGATGAGGACGTCCCCGATGCGGCGGATCTCCACGACGTCGTCCGCGACCAGCCGATGGCCGCGGTCGATCAGGTCCAGCGCGCATTCCGATTTGCCGATCCCGCTCTCCCCCACGATCAGCACGCCCAGGCCGAAGACGTCGATCAGCACGGAGTGGAGATGGAGACGGAGGGCGAGCCGCTCCTCGAGGAAGGCGGAGAGGGCCTTGATGAACGGCGTGGACTCCGCGGAGGTGATCAGGATCGGGATGCCGCGCGCTTCCGCCTCCGCCACCAGCTCGGCCGGGGCGTCCAGGCCCTTGGTCACGACGAAGCACGAGATCCGGCAGGAGGCCAGGCGCTTGAGGACGGCGCCGCGGCGCGCCCCCGACAGCTTGCGCAGGTAGCCGAGCTCGCTCGCCCCCAGGATCTGCACCCGGCCGTAGCGGATGTAGTCCGTGTACCCGGTGAGGGCGAGGCCCGGCCGCTGGACGCGGGAGAGGGTCACGACCTGATCGAGGCCGGCCGCGCCCGCCACCAGCCGGAGGCCGAGGCCGGACGAGGGCTCGATCATCTCGCGCACGTGGACCTTGGCCCCTTCGCGCGACTCCTGTCGGCGCTCCAGTCTCAGGGGCGGCCGGCGCCGCGGCGTCCGAGGCGGCGTTCTCAGGCCTCCGGCTCGATCAGGCCCAGGTTGCCGTCCTTGCGCTTGTACAGCACGTTCACGCGCTCGGTGGACGCGTCGCGGAAGACGAGAACTCCGTCCGCGCTGGCCCCCACCTCGAGGGCGGCTTCCTCGATCGTCATGGGCTTGACCGCGAAGCGGCGGTTGCGGATCACCCGAGGCCCTCGCTCTTCGCGAGGAGCGCTCACGGGCAGCGGCGGCGCCGTGCGCACGCTGGTGGTGCGGGAGCGGCCGCCGCCCTTGCGCACGCGCAGCTTGCCCACCCGGCGCTCGGCCTGCCGGATGAGCTTCTCCATGACCGTGCTCAGCGAGGCGGCGATATCGCTCGATTCCGCGGTGGCGGCCAGATTCCCGTGCGGTGACAGCACGGTCACTTCGGCCGAGTGGCGGTGTTTGTCCACGGCAAGGATCACGTGCACGTCCGTGATGCCACGCAGGTACTTGGCCAGCTTACGCAGCTTGCGATCGCCGAGCCGCCTCACGGAATCAGGCACCTGCGTGTGCCTGCCCGTATATTCGATCCTCACTGTACGGACTTCCGCAGGTTCGAGGGGGGGATTCTCAGTTCTTCGCGGTACTTGGCCACCGTGCGTCTGGCCAAGGGGAGGCCGTCCGAGCCGAGGAGCTCCGCGATGCGGGAGTCGGAGAGGGGACGGAACGGGTCCTCCGCCTCGATCATCTTGCGGATCTTGTCCTTGATGGTGACGGAGCTGATGGCTTCGCCCATGTTGGACGTGATGCCGCTGTGGAAGAAGAAGCGCAGCTCGTACACGCCGCGCGGGGTGTGCATGTACTTGTTGGCCACCACGCGGGAGACGGTGGACTCGTGCATGCCGATGTCGGTGGCCACGTCGCGCAGGACGAGCGGCCGCAGGTGCGTGATGCCGGAGTCCAGGAAGCCGCGCTGGTGGCGGATGATGGACTCCGACACCTTGTAGATCGTGCGCTGGCGCTGGTCCACGCTCTTGAGCAGCCACAGCGCGCTGCGCAGCTTCTCCTTCACGTAGTTGCGGGTCTCCTCCGAGCCCACTTCCTTGACGTCCAGCATGCGCCGGTAGGTGGGGCTGATGCGCAGCTTGGGTAGCCCGTCGTCGTTCAGGATGATCTTGTAGTCGTCCCCCTCCTTCACCACGAACACGTCCGGGATGATGTAGGTGGACTTGTCCGGGCTGTACTTCAGGCCCGGCTTGGGGTCGAGGCGCTTGATGATCTCGAGGTGATGCGAGACCTCGTCCGGGCTCAGCCCCATCTGCCGCCCGATCTCCGGGTACTGGTGGCTCTGGAGCTGCTTCATGTGGTCGCGCACCATCACGTCGGTGGGCGACCCCTCCAGGCCCAGGTTCCGGAGCTGGAGGCGGAGGCACTCGGTGAGGTCGCGCGCGGCCACTCCCGCCGGGTCCAGCCCCTGGATGATGGTCAGCGCCTTCTGGACCTCCTCCACCGGGTAGGGTCCGAGGTTCGCGATCTCGTCCACGGAGGCGCGCAGGAGGCCGTCCGCGTCCAGGTTCTGGATGATGGCGTCGCCGATCTCCAGCGTGAACTCGTCCGACACCGACATGTGGAGCTGCCACATGAGGTGATCGTAGAGATCGGGCTGCTCGGTGAGCGTGTTCTCGATGGGCGGCAGCTCCGGGATCTCGGCGCTGCGCGTGCGGCGGTGGTCGCCGTCGTCGAGGTAGTCCTCGAAGAACTTCTCGACGTCGATCTCCTTGAGGATGTCCTCGCGCTCCGTCTTGGCCTCTTCCTGCGCGATCTCCTCCGCGGAGGGCTGCTCTTGCGGGACTTCCTCGAGGAGGGGGTTCTCCATCACCTCCTGCTCGAGCACTTCCGCCAGCTCGAGGGTGGTGAGGGGCAGCAGCTTGATGGCCTGCTGCAGGGACGGCGTGAGGATGAGCCTCTGCGAGAGGCGGGTACTGAGGCCGAGCTTCTGTTGGATGGCCAATGGACTCGGGTCCCTCTTTCCTCTCTACGCCACGAACGTTATCGGCTCTAGGGCTCCGGCGGCGGCTCGTCCAGCCGGAAGGCTTCGCCGAGGTAGACCCTGCGGACCTCCTCGTCGGAGGCGAGCTCTTCGGGCGTGCCGGAACGGAAGACTTCGCCTTCCCTGAGAATATAGGCCCTATCCGTGATTTTCAAGGTCTCGCGCACGTTGTGATCGGTGATGAGCACCCCGATTCCGCGGGCCTTGAGGTGGGCGATGATCTTCTGGATGTCGATGACCGCGATGGGGTCGATCCCGGCGAAGGGCTCGTCGAGCAGGATGAAGGAGGGGTCGGTGGCGAGGGCGCGGCAGATCTCGAGCCGCCGCCTCTCGCCTCCGGAGAGGGTGTAGGCGGGCTGCCCGGCGATGTGGCCGATCCCGAGCTCGTCGAGCAGCTCGCGCGTGCGCGAGTGCCGCTCCCCGGGCGGCATGCCCCGGCTCTCCAGCACGGCCAGCACGTTCTGCTCGGCGGTGAGGCGGCGGAAGACGCTGGCCTCCTGCGGCAGGTACCCGATCCCCTGCCGGGCCCGCATGTACATGGGGAGTCCGGTGATGTCGTCGTCGTCCAGGAAGACGTGCCCGCTGTCCGGGCGGGCGAGGCCGACCACCATGTAGAACGTGGTGGTCTTGCCCGCGCCGTTCGGCCCCAGCAGCCCCACCACCTCGCCCGTGCGGATGTCGAGGTCCACGTGCTGCACCACGACCCGCCGCCCGTAGGACTTCGTGAGCGCTTCCGCCTTCAGGACGGCCCCGCCGTTGCGCGAGCTCATGGACACCTGGTCGGCCCCATCATTCCTTCCTGGGCTCGTTCTTGATGATCATCTGGGTGCGCACCTCCTCGCGGCCGTCCACGAGCACGCGCTCGTCGCCGACGTGGAAGGTCAGCGACCGTCCCTGGACCTGCCCGGTCGCGTCCGTGAGCATCACGTTGTCGCCGACGAGGACCATGGTCTCCGTGGATGGCGTATAGGTGCCCTTGGAGCCAGTGGCCTTTCGCGCCGCCTGCTGGACCTCCACCGGCTCCCCCGCCTCCAGCGTCTTGATCGAGCCCCCGTCGGGGTTGAGGCTCAGGGTGGCCGCGGGACTCTTCGTCTGTATGTCGCCCTGGCGGATGTACACGTCCCCCTTGTAGACGATCTGGTTGGCGACCTCATCGTAGGCCATTTCCGCCGCGCGCGACTCCACGGTGGCCGGGGCCTTCCCCGCCGCCGCCGCCTTCGGCTGCATTCTCGAGATGACGCGCCCGCTGGCCTCGAGCCGCCGCTTGCCGTCGGGGCGCTCCAGGATGGTGATGCCGCCGGCGCGGATCTCGTCCTTGCCCGAGCGCAGCAGCACGCCGTGCTGGTAGGCGGCGAGCTTCGTCTTGGCCGTGTAGTCGAACTCGCCCGCCGTGATCAGCGTCGGGTCGTCGTTGCTCCCGAGGATCCCCGCCCGCACCGCGGAGCGGCCGCGCAGGATGTGCCGCACTCCTTCCCGCGCGTGGACGTCGCCGAGGTCGGTCTTGATGTCGATGGCCTCGGCGTGGAGCTCGGTGCCCTGCTGCTCGTCGATGACGACGGGGTCCTCGGTCAGGGCCAGCGTCGTCTTGCTTCCGTCGTAGAGCGCGCGCTGCGACGTCGCCTTCTGGGGTCCGCGCGCGAAGGCCACGTCCTTCAGGAACTCGATGGTGGTGGCCTGCCCGGTGGCGGGGTCGATCCGGGCCACGAAGCGCTTGCATTGGAGCGTGCGGGGAGCGGACTTGGCGGGCGGGATGGCCTCCGTGGTGAAGACGGTGTCCTTCAGCGCGGTCAGCTCCTCGAGCTTGCCCTTGTCGTCGAAGACGAAGTCGAGCACGTCGGAGCGCAGGCGCTTGCGCTCGGGCGGGTCTTTCGGCCCGGGCATCATCGTGAGGTCGGCCTCCGGCCCGGCCACGGCCTGCTGCAGCGTGCGGTCCGGGCGGAACCAGAGGTCGAGCCGGCGGCAGGTCAGGTGGCGGGCCCCGCTGCCCGTGGTCGCGCTGGTCATGCCCGGGACCTGGGTGGCGCCGCTCGTCCAGAGGTTGACGTCGTCCAGGGCCTGGGCGCGGTGGATGACCCGGTCCTCGTCCGAGAAGTTCACGACCAGGCGATCCGCCTTCAGCCGGTCGCTGCCCTGGGTCACCTCGACCCCGCCCAGGAACCTGAGCAGCCCGTCCTCCTTGGTCGCCTCCGCGCGCGCGGACTTGATGAGGGTGGCCGGGTTGTCTTCGTCCTGGATCTTGAGGTCGACGTCGGCCAGCAGCTCGAGGCGGCCCGTCTCGCCGTCGTAGGTGAACCCGCGCGCGGTGCCGGAGAGGTCCTTCCGCTTGAACGCGACGTCGGTGTCGCTCTTGACGCTGTTGTGGTCTCCCCGGTAGATGAGCTGCTCCGTCTTCAGGTCCATCCCGTCCTCGGTGGTGACGTGCACATGGCCCTGGAAGACCGCCTTCTGCTGGACGGGCATGTAGACACCCTGGTCGGCGACGATCGTCGCCTTGCCCGGCTGCCCCTTGGCCATGTAGGTGAGGTTCACCTCCACGCCGCGCAGGCGCTGCTCCTCGCCGTCCTTGCCCTCGATGAACTGGGCCCGCACCACGACGCTCTCGCGCACGCTTCCGTCCTTGTCCGTCTTGACCGTGCGGTGGACGAAGCCGCCGAGGCGCGTGCCGTCCTTCACCGGCGCCGGCGAGGGAGAGGGGGACGGAACGGCGGCGGGAGGCCTGCTCGGCGGCCGCAGCGACAAGGCCACGACGCCGGTTACGCCGACCAGGACGATCAGGAGACCGCCACGAACGAGGCGGGCGGTCCGCGGCGTCATGACGGGGGCCGCCCCGAGACGAGGTGGAGGGTGTCGCGCGCGATCAGGATCTCCTCGTTGGTGGGGACCACGAACACGCGCACGCGTGCGCCCCGCGGCGAGATCTCCGCTTCCGTCCCGCGCGCGCCGTCGTTGGCTCGGTGGTCGAGACCGGGGCCCAGGACGTCGAGGCCCTCCAGGGCCCGGCGCCGGACCGGGGGCGCGTTCTCGCCGATGCCGCCCGCGAAGGCAATGCCGTCGATTCCCCCCAGCACGCCGACGTAGGCAGCGATGTACTTCTTGAGGCGATGGCAGAAGACATCCACGGCCAGGCGGGCGCGCGCGTTTCCCTCCTCCTCCGCCTCCAGCAGCGTGCGCATGTCGTTGCTGATCCCGGACACGCCGAAGAGGCCGCTGTGCTTGTTGAGGAGGGCGTTCATCTCCCAGGGTCCGAGCTCTTCCTTGCGCATGACGTGCAGGAGGATGGCGGGGTCCAGGTCTCCGCTGCGGCTGCCCATCACCAGCCCCTCGAGAGGGGTGAACCCCATCGACGTGTCCACGGAGCGGCCCCCGCGGATCGCGGCCACCGAGCAGCCGTTGCCGAGATGGCAGGTGATGAGCCGGAGCCCTTCCTCGTCCGGCTTCCTCTGCAGCAGCGCGGCCAGGCGCCGCGAGACGTAGCGATGGGACGTGCCGTGGAATCCGTAGCGACGGATGCCGTGGCGCTCGTAGAGGAGATACGGGAGGCCGTAGAGGTACGCGGCGGGCGCCATGGTCTGGTGGAACGAGGTGTCGAAGACGGCGACCTGCGGGACCTCGTCGCCGAGGAGCTCGCGCGCGGCCCGGTAGCCCTTGACGTTGGGCGGGTTGTGCAGCGGGGCCATCTCGAAGCAGGCCTCGATGCCCTGCAGCACCGCCTCGTCGATGCGGACGGAGGTCTTGAACCGCTCGCCCCCGTGGACGACCCGGTGGCCGACGGCGTGGATGTCCTCGCGGCGGCCGAGGACTCCGGTGCTCTCGCGGCACAGCCAGTCCACGACCCGCTCGACCGCGATCTTGTGCTCGAGCACTTCGGCCGACTCCTTGACCGCCGGCCGTCCCGCCGCCTCGAGCTTGAGGATCCCCGCCCCGCCGATGTCGTCCACGACGCCCTTGGCGAGGACGCGATCCGTGCCCGCCGCCGCCCGCTCGAGGTCCGTGTCGATGAGCTGGAACTTCAGCGAAGAGCTGCCGCAGTTGAGGACGAGGACGTTCACCCACGCATTTTAGCGTGGGGGTCGATGGAGCCGTGAGCGCCCGTGGGTGGTGGTGCCCGGCCGCGGCGCGCACTAGTATCCGGGCGTGATCGGCCCTCTCGCCGGCCTCCTCCTCTTCTCCCAGGCCGCGTCGATCGACGTCCGGGTCCCCGCACCCGCGGGAACCCTCGGGGGCACCCTCACGTTGCCGTCGACTGGCCGCGCACCCTTCCCCGCCGTGACCACCCTGACCGGCTCCGGGGCGCACTACCGCGACGGCAACCGGATCCCCACGCATCCGTACCGCCCTTTCCGGCAGATCGCGGAGACGCTCGCGAGCTGCGGGGTTGCGACCCTGCGCCTCGACGACCGTGGAGTGGGCGAATCGACCGGCGAGGCCAGTGCGGCCACGGCCGAGGACACGGCCGCGGACGCGATGGCCGCGCTCGCCTTCCTGCGCTCACGACCGGAGATCGATCCCGCGCGCGTCGGGCTGATCGGCCACAGCTACGGGGGAGAGGTCGCGCCCATGGTCGCGGCCGCGGATCCCGCGGTGGCCGCCGTGGTCCTGCTCGCCGGTCCCGCCCGGACGTTCCGCGAGACCATGCGGTACCAGAACCGCTATCGGATCGAGAACGACCCCAGCATCGCCCCCGCCGATCGCGAGAAAGCGCTGGCGGAGGCCACGATCCAGCAGGATGCGAACGTGAAGGCCAGCACTGAAGCCTGGCGCCCGTCGATCCAGGACCGGGATCCGCTGCCCACCGCCCGCCGCCTGCGCATGCCCGTCCTGATCCTGCAGGGATCGACGGACCGCGCCGTGCCGCCTGAAGACGCGGCTCGGCTGGAGCGCGCGATCCGCGAAGGCGGCAACCGGCGCGTCGAGCGCCATCTCTTTCGCGACGTGAACCATCATTTCCAGCGCGACCCCGTCGGAGCCCGCGAGGGCTACGACCGACTGCCCACCCAGGACCTCGCGCCCGAGGTCCTGGACACGCTATGCCGGTGGCTGGGCACCACCCTCCGTTGATCGACCAGAGGGACACGTGTGATGGCCTCTCCTGAACTTGCCCGATACGCCGCGCTCGCCGTCGGAGGGTTCCAGGTGCTGGCCAATGCCGCCTTGCTCGCGCGCGGGCTCAGCCGGATTCCGGCGGAGCTCATCAAGGAGAGCGCCACCCCGCGCATCGCGAACCTCCTCCGGACGGCATGGGTCTACGGCATGCTCGCGAACCTGTGCCTGAGCGGCCTGCTCCTACTCATCGCGCCCGCGCTGGCGCGGGCCGACCCGCTGGCCCAGCGCGTCGCTCTCGCCATCGCCGCCTACTACCTGGTGGTGGGCATCGCGACGTTCTCGTTCGCGCCCGGCCGCCAGCACGGCCTCCTCGTCTTCAGCCTGCTCGGCGTGGTCGTGGCCGCGGCCGTCCTCCTTTCCAAGTCGGCGCCGTGATCGAGGAACCATGAGACACCTGCCCCTCCTGCTCGCCCTCTCCCTCCTGACCGCCGCGCCCTCCACCTCCGCCGCCGAAGAGAAGCGAACGCTGCTCGCCGTGTTCGCGCATCCGGACGACGAAACCCTGGTGGCGCCGCTCCTCGCCGCCTACGCCCGCCGCGGCGTGCGCGTGCAGCTCCTGGTCGTGACGGACGGCGAGAAGGGCACGCAGGCGCACGCGGGGATCCCCGCCGGCCCCGATCTGGCCCAGGTGCGGGCGGAGGAGGCGCGGTGCTCGTGCCGCGCACTGGGCATCGAGCCCCCGACCCTGCTCGGGTTCAAGGACGGCGAGCTGGGCAAGCCGAGCCGCCCTCCGTGGGGCCCCCTCGCGGAGGTCCAGGCCGCGATCGCGAAGGTGTTGCAGGAGCTGCGACCCGATGCCGTCATCACCTTCGGCCCGGAGGGCGCCTATGGCCATCCCGACCACCGCCTCGTCGGCACCGTCGTGACCCAGCTCGTGCAGGCGGGCGCGGACGGCGCGCCGGCACGGCTGTTCTATCCCGGATTCCCGAAGGACCGTCTTCCCAGGCGCGAGGGCGGCATCCCCTGGTCGCCGACCGACCCGCGCTTCCTGACCGTGCAGGTGCCTTACGACGGCAAGGACCTCGCGGCCAGCCGCGCCGCCCTGGCCTGCCACAAGAGCCAGTTCCGTGCCGAAGAGATGGAGCCGCTCACCCGGTTCATGGACCAGGTCCTGGGCGGCCGCCAGCATCTCCGTCCCTGGTTCGGCCGCGCCAAGGCGGATGACCTGTTCGCGGTCGAGATTCCCTGACCGCCCATGCGCGAGCGGAGCCGCTGCCCTTCATCGGGTGGCTCACGGCGGTGACGGAGAGTCAGTGTGAGAACGTGTACTTGAGCCCTACGCTGACGCGATGCACCGTCTGCTTGATGTCCGGGGCCGTGGCGGCGAGCAGATTTCCCTGGCCCACCTTGAGGATCGCGTCGTAGCCCAGGGTGATCCACCGGTATTCGACTCCCGCCCCGAAGGTCGGCGTGGTCCCGTCGTTCTTGGCCCCGAAGGTGCCCGCGCTTGCTTTCACTTCGTAGTCCCAGCGCGCCACCCCGGCGCGCCCAACCACGCGCGCGTTCCTTCCGAACTCCTTCCGCACCGTCACCACCGCGTCCCAGGCCGTCAGCGGAGACGTCAGGGTGAGCGCGTACACATCGTGGCTGAAGGCGTCCGCTCGCGCTTCGCCCGCGTCCTGATATCCGACCTCGAGCCCGAATGTGGAGCCGAGATTCAGGCCACCATAGACGCGGAAGCCGCCGTCCGTCTCGTCGCAGGTGGCGGTGAGGCCGAGGGGGGCCACCCCGTCACGGAACCCCTGGCACGAGCTCTTCGATTGCATGTACTGGGCTCCGACGTAGGGCTCGACGGCCAGGACCGGCCGGGCAGAGGCCACGACCACGACTGCGGCTGCGGCTGCGGCGAGCGTCAGCTTCCTCAAGACCACCTCCATGAAATGTGTCACTGAGGGCGCTGAGTATACTTCCAAGTATTCAAGGTCCGATGTCCGGTTTCCCCTCCCATACGTCCCGGACACGTTCCGCCATAGCATCGAGCATCGGGCGCGGAGGATCGGTGCCCGGGAAGGGAGACGGCGATGAAGGCGGCCGGTCGCGCCGGAGGCGAGGCCTTGATGATCCTGGTCGCCGGGCCCTATCGGTCGGGTACCGGCGACGATCCCACGCGCATGGCCGCGAACGTGCGCGCGATGGAGGCCTACGCGCTTCCCCTCTTCCGGGCCGGCCACATTCCGGTCGTCGGCGAGTGGCTGGCCCTGCCCCTCGTGGCGCTCACCGGATCGCGCCGCGTCGGCGATGAGGGCTTCAACGAAGTCTTCCATCCCATCGCGGAGCGCCTGCTCGCGCGATGTGACGGCGTCCTCCGCGTCGGCGGGGCTTCGCAAGGAGCCGACTTGATGGTCGAGGTCGCGCGCAAGAGCGGCCTGCGCGTATTCCACGCGCTGCGCGAGGTCCCGGGCTGCGAGTCGGCGGCGGAGCCGCGCCCCTGACTCCGTTCTGGTTCCCCGTTCCCGGCCACCTCGGCATCGGCGTGACCGCGCCGTCCCTCGCCGAAGCGACGGAGATGGCGTCGGCGGTCGCGATCGCCCAGGGGTGGACGCTGGACGCGCGGCTGGTCGAACAGAACGTCGAGCTGGCCCCCCTCGGCCTCGCGGAGGCGCTCGACATCGGCAGTCCCGGCGTCTGGTTCCCGGTCTTGCGCCCGGACCTGCGGTCCTAGACGGTTGGACTCTGCATTTTCTCGACGGCGGCCAGATAGCGCACGGCCAGCGTTTCCTCGGTGGAGAGGGTCGCGCCCGTCGCCGCCCGCGCGCGGGCCTCGCGTCCACGGGCGACGATCGCGCGCGTCAGCCGGGCCCGTGCCTCGGGATTCCCTTCGGCAAGGATCTTGCGCGTGACCTCCTCGAAGGCCGCGACGTCCCCATCGGTGAGATCGGGGAACTGCTTGCGCAGCCGCGCGGGATCGACGGGCAGGTCGCGGCCGGCCATCAGCGGTCCGGCGGCGCGGGGGCGCTCTTGACGCGCCCCTGATCGTCGTACTCGAAGAACCCGCACCCCGACTTCAGCCCCAGGCGTCCCGCGCGCACCATCTTGCGCAGCAGCGGGCAGGGCCGGTACTTGAGGTCGCCCAGCTCGTCGAAGAGATGCTGCATCCACCGCATCACCTCGTCCAGGCCCATGCGATCGGCGAGGGCGAGCGGGCCCAGCGGCATCCCGTAGCCCAGGCGCATGGAGGTGTCCACGGCCTCCGCGCTGGCCACGCCCTCGAGCACGACGTACATCGCCTCGTTGATGAACGGCAGGATCACGCGCGTGGTGACGTAGCCCGGGGACTCGAAGACCTCGATCCCGGTCTTGCCGAGCAGGCGCACGAACTCGAGCGCGTCGCGGAAGGTCTGGTCGGACGTGCTCAGGCCGCGCACGACCTCGACCAGCGGCACCACCGGCACCGGCGTCACGAAGTGCAGCCCGAGGATGCGGTCCGGCCGCTTGGTGCGCGCGGCGATCTCGCTCACGGAGAGGGCCGAGGTGTTGGTGGCGAGGATGTCCTCCGGCGGGCACACGAGGTCGAGCTCCTGGAAGATCCCGACCTTGAGCTCGAGGTCGTCCGGCACCGCCTCCACCACGAGCTGCGCCGCCTCCAGGGCCCCGAAGGAGTCGACGGTGCGGATGCGGGCGAGGATCGCCCTCTTCTCGGATTCGGTGCGCCGCCACTTCGCGATGTCGTGGTCGAGCCCCTGGACGATCTCCGCCATCGCGGCCTGGGCGGACTGCGGGGTGCGCTCGCTCACCAGCACGTCGAGGCCGGCGGCGGCACAGGCGATGGCGATGCCCTGCCCCATCGTGCCCGCGCCCACGATGCCGACGGCACGCACGATCACGGGGCTTCGACGAACTCCGTGCCCAGCTTGCCCATGCGCCGGAACTTCTCGTAGCGCCCCTCGAGGAGCGTCTCCATGGGCACGGCCGACAGCTCCCGGAGCTGCGCCTCCAGGATGCGGTCGAGAAGGGCGAACTGGGCGTCGGGATCGGCCTGCGCGCCGCCGAGCGGCTCGGGCACGATCTCGTCGACGAGGCCGAAGCCCTTGAGGTCGGGCGCGGTGACCTTCATGGCCGTGGCCGCCTCTTCCGCGCGCCCGGCATCGCGCCAGAGGATGGCCGCGCACCCCTCGGGCGTGATCACGGAATAGATGGAGTGCTCCAGCATGTTGACGCGATCGCCCACGGCGATGGCGAGAGCGCCGCCGCTGCCGCCCTCGCCGGTCACGTTCACGATGATGGGCGTGGGCAGGCGCGCCATCTCGCGCAGGTTGTACGCGATCGCTTCCGCCTGGCCGCGCTCCTCGGCGTCCAGGCCCGGATAGGCCCCGGGGGTGTCCACGAACGAGAGGATGGGGCGACCGAACTTCGCCGCCAGCTGCATGACGCGCAGGGCCTTGCGGTAGCCCTCCGGCTTCGGCATCCCGAAGTTGCGGTAGATCTTCTGCTTGGTGTCGCGGCCCTTCTGATGGCCGACGACGGCCACCGCGCGGTCCTTGTAGCGCGCGAACCCGGTCACGAGGGCGGGATCGTCGCCGAAGCGGCGGTCGCCGTGCAGCTCCGTGAAGTCGGTGCAGAGCGCGCCGATGTAGTCGAGGGCGTAGGGCCGGTTCGCATGCCGTGCCACCTGCGTCTTCTGCCAGGGGGTGAGGGCGGCGTAGATGCTGCGCCGCTTCTCGCTCAGCTCCTGGCGCAGGCGGCGCGCCTCCTGCTCCTTGCCGGGGTCGCCCGGGAAGGCGGCGAGCTCCTCGATGCGCTTCTGCAGCGCCAGGAGCGGCGCTTCGAAATCGTCACCCATGCGTCCTCGCTACGCGCAGGCATTGATCAAGCGGGCTCGCCGGGGATGAACCCCAGCTCGCCGCGAAGGAGACGCTCCGCTGCGGAAAACGCGCCACGTCCGGATTCTACGCTGGGGCGCCGCTGGTGCGGGCGAGGATGAGCGATCCCGGGCCGAGCAGGCCCTCCACCTCCGTGCGCAGGACCTCGTCCGGGCGCACGCGGAAGTAGGCGCTGGGCGCGACGGCCACCGCGAACGAGCCCGGCCGGACCATCTCCAGGGTGACCGGGCAGTCGCCCTTGTGGGAGCCGAGGATGTCGCGCAGGCGCTCGCCCTTGGTCTTGTCCCAGCTCCCCACGGGCACGCGGATGGTCACATAGCGCGCTTCGCTGAGCTTGGCCGTCTCCAGGGGCATCACGTCGGAGGCGAGCAGGCGGAAGCGGCCTTCGTCGAGCGCCTCCGCGCGGCCCTTGACCAGCACGATGACGTCGTCGGCCAGGCGGGCCGCCGCCTTCTTGTAGGCCTCCGGGAAGACGAGGACCTCCACGCCGCCCTCGAGGTCCTCGAGCACGAACGTGGCCATGCGGTCGCCCTTCTTCGTCTTCAGGAGGCGCAGAGCGGTCACGATCCCGCCGATGGTCGCCTCCTTCTCGCCCAGCTGGCCCAGCGTGCCTACGGTGGCATTGGCCCACTGCGCGAGCTCGGCCTTGTAGCGCTCGAGGGGGTGGCCGGTGATGAAGAAGCCGAGCGATTCCTTCTCGTAGGCGAGGCGCTCGCCTTCCGGCCAGTCCGCGACGTCGGGCAGGCGCTCCGGCGCGCGGGGGGCGCCGGGCTCCGCTCCGCCCAGCATGCCGAGGAGGCTGGCCTGGCCCTGCTCGCGGTCGCGCTGCTGCTTCTGGCCCGCTTCCATGGCGCGGTCGATGGCCGCCATCAAGGACGCGCGCCGCTTCTCCAGCGAATCGAAGGAGCCGCTCTTGATGAAGCTCTCCACCACGCGCCGGTTCACCGCGCGCAGGTCGACGCGCTCGCAGAACTCGAACATCGACTTGAAGGGACCGCCCGCAGCGCGCGCGGCCAGGATGGCCTCCACCGCGCCCTCGCCCACGTTCTTGATGGCGGCCAGCCCGAAGCGAATGTCCTTGCCCACCACCGTGAAGAACATCTGCGACTGGTTGCAGTCCGGGGGCAGGACCTCGATGCCCATGGCCCGGCACTCGCCGATGTACTGGACCATCTTGTCCGTGTTCGCGCGCTCCGAGGTGAGGAGGGCGGCCATGAAGTAGGCCGGGTAGTTCGCCTTGAGGTAGGCGGTCTGGTAGGCCAGCCAGGCGTAGGCCGCGGAGTGGCTCTTGTTGAAGCCGTAGCCCGCGAACTGCTCCATGTAGTCCCAGATCTTCGAGGCCTTCTTCTCGTTGACGCTGCGGTCCGCGCAGCCCTTGAGGAACTTGCCCTTCTGGGTGGCCATGACGTCGGCCTTCTTCTTGCCCATCGCCTTGCGCAGGATGTCCGCTTCCCCGAGGGTGTAGCCGGCCAGGGCGGAGGCGATCTGCATGACCTGCTCCTGGTAGACCATGATCCCGTACGTCTCGGACAGGATCGGCTCCAGGAGCGGATGGTCGTAGCTGACCTTGGTCTGGCCGTGGCGGCGCTTGACCACGTCGTCGATCATGGCCATCGGTCCCGGACGGTAGAGCGCGTTGAGGGCGGTGAGGTGCTCCAGGCGGTCGGGCTTGAAGCGCTTCAGGATGTCGCGCATGCCGTCCGACTCGAACTGGAAGAGGCCGCTCGTGCGCCCGGCCGTGAACATCTCGTAGGTCTTGGGGTCGTCCGTGCGGATGCCGTCGATGTCCAGCTGCTCGCCCGTCTGGGCCGCGATCATCTTCACGCAGTTGTCGATGAGGGTGAGGGTGCGCAGGCCCAGGAAGTCCATCTTCAGGAGGCCGATGCGCTCGACCCCCTTCATGTCGTACTGGGTGGTGACGCCCTCCGCCCCGCCCTTGAAGGACGCGAGGGGCACGAGGTCGGTCAGGGGCACGGGCGAGATCACGACCCCGGCGGCGTGGGTGGAGGCGTGTCGCGTCGTGCCCTCCAGCCGGCGCGAGATGTCGATCAGCTCCTTGACCTTGGGGTCCTTCTGGTAGGCGTCCTGCAGCGGCGGCGACTCGGCCAGGGCCTTGTCCAGCGTCATCTTCAGGTCGAACGGGATCATCTTGGCAATCTTGTCGACGTCCGCGTAGCTCATGTCGAGCACGCGCCCGACGTCGCGCACGACCGCCTTCGCCTTCATGGTTCCGAAGGTGATGATCTGGGCCACGTTCTCGCGGCCGTACTTGCGGGTGACGTACTCGATCACCTCGCCCCGCCGGTTCTCGCAGAAGTCGATGTCGATGTCGGGGGGCGAGATGCGCTCTTCGTTGAGGAAGCGCTCGAAGATGAGGTCGTTCTCGATGGGGTCGATGTCGGTGATGCGCAGGGAGTAGGCGACGAGGGATCCGGCGGCGGAGCCGCGTCCGGGGCCGACGGGGATCCCGTGCTCGCGCGCGTAACGGATGAAGTCCCAGACGATGAGGAAGTACCCGGCGAAGCCCACGCGCCGGATGACGCCGATCTCCTTGTCCAGGCGCGCGGCGTAGTCGGCCAGGGAGTGCCGGAGCCGCCCGGCCGTGGCCAGGGGCTCGAGCACGCGCAGGCGCTCCGCGTATCCGTCCCGTGTCACCTTCTCGAAGTAGCTCTCGATCGTGAAACCGGGAGGCACGTCGAAGGCGGGCAGCTCGCCCGCCGGCTTCAGGAAGAAGCCGCACTGCTCGGCGATCCCCAGCGTGTTGGCCAGCGCTTCCGGATGGTCGGGGAACACGGCCGCCATCTCCTCCGCGCTCTTCACGTAGAACTCCTCCGTGTCGAAGCGCAGGCGCTCGCTCTCGTGCACCTTCTTGCCCGAGCCGATGCAGAGCAGGACGTCGTGGGCCTGGTGGTCCTCGCGGCGCAGGTAGTGCGCGTCGTTGGTCGCGACCAGGGGCAGGCCCGTTCGCGCGTGGAGACGATAGAGGCCCTGGTTGACCCGCCGCTGCTCCTCGATGCCGTGGTCCATCACCTCGAGATAGAAGCGCTCCTTGCCGAAGATCTCGCTGAAGACCCCGATCGACTGCAGGGCGGCGGACTCCTGCCCCGCCCGGATGTGCTGCGCGATCTCCCCGGAGAGGCACCCGGAGAGGCCGATCAGCCCCTGGGCATGCGCGGCCAGCACCTCCTTGTCGATGCGCGGCCGATGGTAGAAGCCTTCCGTGTAGCCGATCGAGACGAGCTTGATCAGGTTGTGGTAGCCGACCTCGTCCGCGGCCAGCAGGGTCATGTGGTTGTACGCCTCTTCGATGCCCGATCCCGCCTTGTCGTGCCGGCTCCCGGGGGCCACGTAGATCTCGCAACCCAGGATCGGCTTGATGCCCCGGTCGATGGCGGCGTCGTAGAAGGCCACCGCCCCGAACATGTTGCCGTGATCGGTGACGGCCAGCGCCTTCATGCCGAGCTTGCCCACCTGGTCCACGAGCTCGTCGATGTGGCTGGCGCCGTCGAGGAGGCTGTATTCGGTATGGAGGTGGAGGTGGACGAAGTCGGTCATGCTGGAACGCAACGACGCCACAGAGGCACAGAGAGCACAGAGAGCATGGAGCGCTGCTCCCTTCTCTGTGTGCTCTGTGTCTCTGTGGCTTTCGTTGGCTCGGCCGTGATCACTCCCATTCGATGGTCGACGGCGGCTTGCTGGAAATGTCGTACACCACGCGGTTGATGCCGCGGATCTCGTTCACGATGCGGCTGGAGACGCGGGCCAGCAGGTCGTGGGGCAGGCGCGCCCAGTCGGCGGTCATGCCGTCCGCGGACTCCACCGCGCGGATGGCGACCGTGTACTGGTAGGTCCGGTCGTCCCCCATCACCCCGACCGAGCGCACGGGCAGGAGCACGGCGAAGGACTGCCAGATCTGGCGATAGAGCCCGGCCGCCTTGATCTCCTTGGCCACGATGTCGTCCGCTTCCCGCAGGAGATCGAGCCGAGTCCGATCGACCGGACCGAGGCAGCGCACGGCCAGGCCGGGGCCCGGGAAGGGCTGGCGGTAGACGAACTCCTCGTCCAGGCCCAGCGTGAGCCCGGCCGCCCGCACCTCGTCCTTGAAGAGATCGCGCAGGGGCTCCACCAGCTTGAACTTCAGGTTCTTCGGCAGGCCTCCGACGTTGTGGTGGCTCTTGATGACGGCGGAAGGCCCGCGCACCGAGGTCGACTCGATCACGTCCGGGTAGAGCGTGCCCTGGGCCAGGAAGGCGGGCTTGCCCAGCCGCTTCGCTTCCTTCGTGAAGACGTCGATGAACTCCTTGCCGATGATCTTGCGCTTGCGCTCCGGGTCCTTGACGCCCTTGAGCTTGGTCAGGAACCTCTTCGAAGCATCGACGAACACGACGTTGAGGTGCAGCTTCTCCGCGAAGCGCTTGCGGACCTGCGTGGCCTCCTCCTTGCGCAGCACACCGTTGTCCACGAACACGCAGGTCAGCCGATCGCCCACCGCCCGGTGGACGAGGAGGGCCGCCACCGCGGAGTCCACGCCGCCGGAGAGGGCGCAGAGCACGCGCTCCCCGCCGACGGCGGCGCGGATCTTGTCCACCGCGGACTCGACGAACGAGGCGGCGTTCCAGTCGCGCCGGCATCCGCAGATGTCGAGGAAATTGGCGAGCACCGTCATCCCGCCCTGGCTGTGCTTCACCTCCGGGTGGAAGAGGATGCCGAAGAGCTTGCGGCGCCCGTCGGCCATGGCCGCCACCGGGTTCGTGCTGCTCGACCCCGTCACCTCGAACCCGGGCGGCGGCTTCTCGATCGAGTCGCCGTGGCTCATCCAGACGTGCGCGGGGGACGGGAACTCGTGGAGGAGCGGCGAGTGGTCGCGGGTCTCGAAGAAGGCGTGGCCGTACTCGCGGCGGCCCGCGCGCTTCACCTCGCCCCCCAGCACGTGGCTCATGAGCTGCATGCCGTAGCAGATCCCGAGCACGGGCACGCCCATCTCGAAGACGCGGCGGTCCACGCGGGGCGCGCCCTTCTCGTAGACGCTGTCCGGCCCCCCGGAGAGGACGATGCCGCGCGGCGCGCGCGCCTTCAGCGCGGCCACGGTCGTGGTGGGAGGGACGATCTCCGAGTACACCTGCAGCTCGCGCAAACGGCGCGCGATCAGCTGCGTGTACTGCGATCCGAAGTCGAGGATGACGATGGTGTCGCGGTCCATGGGATCGGCGGGGCTCTCGAAGGCCGGGATTATACCCCGCGCCCCGGCGCGATCCGGACCAAATGGGAGCCGGTGTTATAGTCACGGGCTCCGCATGCGCGCCATTTTCGCTTCCCTTCTCTCCACTGTCCTCGTCGTGACCGTCGCCGGCTGCCGTCACCGGCCCCCGGTGACGCCGCGGCCCCTGTTCCCGATGACGGCCACCTGGACGCGGCCCGTCCCGGCGACGGTGGAAGGCCCGCTGGCCGCCGACACGGTCAGCGTCTTCGTGGCCACCCGCGACGGCGCCGTCCGCGCCCTGGATGCGGAGACCGGCCGTCCGCGCTGGAGGGTCGACGGCCGCCCGGGCGTGGTGGCCGCGGGCGGAGGCCTGGTCGCGGTCCGCGGCGAAGACGGCACGGTCTGGACCATGGATGCCGGAACGGGGTCCGACCGCTGGAAGGCCGCCTCCGGCGTGCGCGGTCCCCTCCCTGCCGTCCTATATAAAGATGCGGTGATCGTGGCCGGCGAAGGCCTTGCCGTCTTGGAGGCGGCGACCGGGCAGCCGCGCTGGACCGTTCCCGAGGCGCGGGCGACGGCGCCGCCGCTGGCCTGGGGCCCATGGCTCTTCGTGGGCGAGGCGGACGGTGCTTTCCGATGCCGCGACCTCGTCACCGGGGGCGTCCTCTGGACCTACAAGACGACGCACCCCCTGGTGGCCGCCCCCGTGGTCGACGACGAGGGCCACGTCCTCCTCGGCACGACGGACCGCCGGTTCGTCGCCCTCGACCCGCGCAAGAAGGGCGACGTGCGCTGGAGCTGGAAGATCGGGGGCGACGTCCAGGCCCCGCCCGCCGTCTCCGGCCCTCACGTCCTGTTCACGAACCACGAGGACGTGCTGTACGCCCTGCGTCGCGGGAACGGGCACCTGGCCTGGCGCGCCTCCCTTCCCTCTCGGCCGCTCTCCGGCCCCATCCTCTACGGCGACGGGGTCCTCGTCGCCTGTTTCGGGAGCCGGCCCGGGGAGACGTTCCTCATCGGGTTCGATCCGCGCACCGGGCAGCGGCAGGGCGACCTCAAGGCGCCCGGGGAAGTGCGCACGCCACCCGTGATCGTGGGCGACCTCGTCGTCATGGCCCTGCGCGACCGCGCGGTGGCCGCGCTGCGTCTGGGTTCTCTCGAGCCGAATCCTTGACACCCGCAATCCCATCGCACAACATACCTTTCAACCCCTACTACACGAGGAGTCATGTGATGTCCATGCGGAAGTCCCTCGCCGTTGTCGCTCTCGCCGCGCCTCTGGCCTTGGTGGCCTGCGGCGGCGGAGAGAAGCAGGAAGCTCCCGCGGCCGCGCCCGCCACCACCCAGGCCGCGGCCCCCGCCGCCGGGGCGGGCGGCGCCGCCAAGGGATCGGCATCCATTTCCGGCAAGATCAGCTTCGCGGGGACGGCGCCGGCCTCCGAGAAGATCAAGGTCTCCGCCGACCCGTACTGCCAGAAGGAGCACAAGGACGGTCTGGAGCGCAAGACCGTGGACGTCAAGGACGGCGGACTGAAGGACGTCTTCGTCTACGTCAAGAGCGGCGTCACCGGCACCTATCCGGCGCCCACGGAGGCGGTGGAGCTGGACCAGCAGGGCTGCATGTACAAGCCGCACATGGTGGTGCTGCAGGTCGGCCAGCCCCTCAAGATCAAGAACAACGACGAGACGCTGCACAACATCCATCCCCGCCCGACCGTGAACCAGGAGTTCAACATCGGCCAGCCGCGCAAGGGCATGGAGTCGACCAAGAGCTTCGACAAGAAGGAAGTCATGATCCCCGTCGGGTGCGACGTCCACCCCTGGATGCGCTCCTACATCTCCGTCCTCGACAACCCGTTCTTCGCCGTCACCGACGAGGACGGCAAGTTCGAGATCAAGGGGCTGCCCGCGGGTGAGTACGAGATCGAGGCCGTGCACGAGAAGCTGAAGAGCCAGACGGGCAAGATCACCGTCAAGGACGGGGAGAAGGCCACGCTGGACCTGTCGTACAAGGGCTAGGCCTCTTCCGTTGACGCCGTCTCCCGGGGTGCCGCGCGAACCGTCCGCCGATGGCATGGGCGGCGCCCCGGGACTCCTCCCCTTCGCCGCCGGGCGCCATCGGCTGTCCGTTCTGCTGGTGGCCTGCACCCTCGCCTTGATCTTCGTCGGCGGCCTGGTGACGAGCACGGGCTCGGGTCTTTCCGTGCCCGACTGGCCTCTGTCCTACGGGATGGTGATGCCGCCGATGGTGGGCGGCGTCTTCTACGAGCACGGCCACCGCATGGTGGCGAGCGGCGTCGGCTTCCTCACCCTCGTCCTGGCCGCGTGGACGGCGCGCAGCGAGTCCCGCGCGAGCGTGCGCCGCCTGGCCTGGGCCGCCCTCTTCGCGGTGATCGCGCAGGGCGTCCTCGGCGGCCTGACCGTGATCTTCCTGCTCCCGACGCCGATCTCGGTCACCCACGCCTGCCTGGCCCAGGCCTTCTTCTGCATCACGATCGCCCTCGCCTACGTGACCTCGCGTGAGTGGCTCGCCCCGCGAGCGGCGCGCGACGACGTGGCCGGCGTGCGGGGCGCGGCCGTGGCCGCCACCGCCGCCGCGTTCGCGCAGCTCGTGCTGGGCGCGATCATGCGGCACATCGGAGCGGGCCTCGCGGTGCCGGACTTCCCGCGCATGTACGGACGCTGGGCGGTGCCGGCCGAGGCCCTCGAGCAGGCGCCGGTGGCCGTTCACCTGGCGCATCGCGCGGGCGCGCTGGTCGTTCTCGCCCTCGTGCTGCGGCTGGCCTGGCGCTCCTCTCGCGATGGCGACCGGCGTCTGGCCCGCCCGGCCCAGATCGCCGTCGGCCTCGTACTCGTGCAGATCGGCCTGGGCGGCCTCACCGTCCTCAGCGGCAAGGCCGTCCTCCCCACCACCGCCCACGTGGCCACCGGCGCCGCGATCCTCGGCTTGTGCTGGTTCGTCGCCTTGCGGACGCGCCGGCATCTGCGCCTGCCCGCGCCCGCGCCGGCCGCGGCCGCCCTGGGCGATCCGGCCTTGTCGTGAGCGCGTCCGCCTCCGTTGCCGTCGCCCGCCGCACCGCCCTCGCGGACTACTTCGAGCTGACCAAGCCGCGCATCACCCTCACCGTGGTGATGACCGCCCTCGTCGGCTTCGTGATGGGCACGCGCGGCCCCGTGAACTTCTCGCGACTGGGGGTGACCCTGCTCGGCACCGCCCTCGTCGCCGCCGGGGCCAGCGCGCTGAACATGCTGCTGGAGCGGCGCACCGACGCGCTGATGCTGCGCACGCGCAATCGCCCCGTCGCCGCCGGCCGCCTGGGCGTGCCTGAAGCCCTCGTCTTCGGCCTCGCCCTCACTCTCGTCGGCCTGGCCGTCCTGCGCTTCGGCGCGGGGCCGCTGGCGGCGCTGGTCGCCCTCGTGACCTGGGCCAGCTACCTGTTCGCGTACACGCCGCTCAAGACGCGCACGTCGCTCTCGACGATCGTGGGGGCGTTTCCGGGCGCGCTGCCCCCCGTCATCGGCTGGACGGCGGCGCGGGGCCAGATCGAGCCGGGGGCGGTCGTCCTGTTCGCGATCCTGTTCCTGTGGCAGATCCCGCACTTCCTGGCCATCGCCTGGATCTACCGCGAGGACTACGCGCGCGGCGGACTCCCCATGCTGCCCGTCCTCGACCCCGCCGGCGTGGTTACCGGCCGCCAGGCCGTGGCCAACAGCCTGGCCCTGCTCCTCGTGAGCGTGGTGCCGACGATCGCGGGGCTGACCGGGCGGCTCTACTTCTTCGGGGCCGTGTGCCTCGGGATTGCGTTCACGGCCGTCGCGGTGTGGTCCGCGATACGCCGCACCGCGGCGTCGGCGCGATGGCTCTTCCTCGCCTCGATCCTGTACCTCCTCGCGCTCTGCACGCTGCTGCTCGTCGATCGGATCTAGAGCCACCTCGACCACGGAACGCCCCCTACTCCTCGTACGCCCGCCACGATTTCCATACAACGTATTGACGCCCGCCTCTCTCCTGCGATAGTCTCCGCGCGAAATTCGGCGCCGCATTCGCTTCGCTTCACAACCGATCGTCCGAGCCAGGAGGGCTCCTGATGGCCAAGCTGCAGGGCCTGCTGTTTGGGCTGGCGACCCTCGTCTTGGTAGTGGTCGCGACGTTCTACTTCACGAAGACCTGGCTCCCACCGCTCAAGTCGGACCGGATCGCGATCGACCACGCCCTGGCGATCACGCTCGTGGTCACGGGGCTGGTCTTCATCGTCACCAACCTGATGCTGGCCTGGTTCGGGTACGCGTTCCAGGACGGCCCAGGGGCCAAGGCCGCCTACTGGCACGACAGCCCGCGGCTGGAGATGACCTGGACACTGGTCACTGCCGCCATCCTCGCCATCTTCCTGTTCAACGCCCTCAGCCTGTGGGCCAAGGTGACGGCGCCGCCGCCCGCGGATGCGGTGCTGATCGAAGTCACGGGCCAGCAGTTCGCCTGGAACGTCCGCTACCCGGGCAAGGACGGCGTGCTCGGCAAGACCGATCATCTCCAGGCGTCCCAGGACAACCCCATCGGCCTGGTCAAGGACGATCCCGCGGCGAAGGACGACCTCCTTCTCCTCAACCAGATCTACCTGCCCAAGGATCGGCCGGTGCGGATCCAGGTGCGGTCGATGGACGTCATCCACAGCTTCTTCCTGCCCAACTTCCGGGTGAAGCAGGACGCGATGCCGGGCATGACCATCGACATCTGGTTCACGCCCACGGAGACGGGCGACTTCGAGATCGCTTGCGCCGAGCACTGCGGTCTCGGCCACTACCGGATGCGCGGGGCAGTGCACGTCGTGCCCGCGGCCGATCTCGAGAAGACGGTCGCCGAGGCCGCCCAGTAGACCCATGGAGGGAGAAGAACGCATGGCCCACACCGAGGCCCACGCCGCGGAGGCGCACGCCCACGACCACGCGCCCCAGGCCTTCATCTGGAAATACGTCTTCAGCAAGGACCACAAGGTCATCGGCATCCAGTACTACGTGACGGCCATGCTCATGGCGCTGATCGCGGGCCTCCTGGCCATGCTGATCCGCGTCCAGCTCGCCTGGCCGGAGGTGAACTGGGGAATCATCGGGAAGCTCATGCCGCTGGGCTTCCAGGGCGGCGAGGGCCAGCCCTACGTCATGAACCCCGAGTTCTACGCGATGCTGTTCACGATGCACGGGACCATCATGGTCTTCTTCGTGCTCTCCACCGCGCCCGTGAGCGGGTTCGGCAACCTGCTCATCCCGCTGCAAGTGGGCGCGCGCGACATGGCCTTCCCGTTCCTCAACGGCCTCAGCTTCTGGACGTTCTTCTGCGGGTGCGTGACGATCCTGACCTCGTTCTTCGTGGGCGCGGGCGCGGCCGCGGGAGGCTGGACGTCCTACCCTCCGCTCTCCGCCTTGCGCGGGGCCGTCCCCGGCTCGCAGATCGGCCAGACCTTCTGGATCATCGCGATGGTCTTCTTCATCGCGTCCTTCACGATGGGCGGCCTCAACTTCGTCACCACCATCATCAACCTGCGCACGAAGGGGCTGTCCCTGTTGCGCATGCCGCTCACCCTGTGGTCGATGTTCCTGGTCGCGATCCTGGGCCTGCTCGCGTTCCCGGCCCTCACCGGCGCCTCCCTGATGTTGCTCCTCGACCGCCACTTCGGCACGAGCTTCTTCCTCCCCACCGGGCTCGTCCTCAACAACGCGCCCATGGTGGGAGCGAACGGGCAGTTCGTGCACCAGGGCGGGTCACCGCTGCTGTGGCAGCACCTCTTCTGGTTCCTCGGGCATCCCGAGGTCTACATCCTCATGCTCCCGGCCCTGGGCTTCACGTCCGACATCCTCACGACCTTCTGCCGCAAGGCGCTGTTCGGCTACAAGGCGATGGTGGGCGCGATGGTCGCGATCAGTGGTCTCTCCTTCATCGTGTGGGGCCACCACATGTTCGTGAGCGGCATGAACCCGCACCTGGCCATGGCCTTCGCGGTGGGCACGATCCTCATCGCCGTCCCGTCGGCGGTGAAGGTGTTCAACTGGCTGGCCACCCTGTGGCAGTCGCGCATCCAGTACAAGACGCCGATGCTCTGGGCCATGGGCGTGGTCTCGCTCTTCATCAGCGGCGGCCTGAGCGGCGTGTGGCTCGGCCAGAGCGCTCCCGACATCCAGCTCCACGACACGTTCTTCGTGGTCGCGCACTTCCACCTGATCATGGCGGGAGCGGCCCTCTTCGGCGTCTTCGGAGCCACCGCCATGTGGTTCCCGAAGATGTTCGGGCGCCTGATGAACGACACCCTGGGCAAGTGGCACTTCTGGTTCACGTTCATCACCTACTACGGCACCTTCTTCCCGATGCACTACATCGGCCTGGCCGGCCACATGCGGCGCATCTACGATCCCTACCAGTACGAGTTCCTGAAGAACCTGGCGCCGCTGAACCACTTCATCACCATCAGCGCGCTGATCCTGGGAGCGTCCCAGGTCATCTTCTTCGTGAACTTCTTCTGGAGCGCGTTCAAGGGAGAGAAGGCCACGGCAAATCCGTGGAACGCGAACGGTCTGGAATGGACGACGTCGTCCCCGCCTCCCCACGGCAACTGGCCGGGCGCGATCCCGGAGGTCCATCGCTGGCCCTATGAGTACAGCAATCCGAGCGCGCCGAAGGATTTCGTGATGCAGTCCGACCCTCCGCTGGCCGTCGAATCGGGGCACTGACATGGCCACCGAGATCCTCGACGCCCGCGGGCCCGAGCGCCTTCCCCTGGTGGAGCGCCCGGGCGGCCCGGCGGGTCGTGGTCCCATCCGGGAGGGCGACGGCGGCGGCGGCCCTGGTGCCGCCTTCGATCCCGCCCAGTTCGGCCTGTGGGCCTTCCTGGGCACCGTCACCATGCTGTTCATCGGCTTCACGAGCGCGTACATCGTGAGGCGGACCGGGATGGACTGGCGCCCCCTGCCCCTGCCGCGACTCCTGTGGTGGAACACGGGGGCCCTCCTGCTCAGCAGCGCGGCCCTGGAGGTCGCGCGCCGGCGGCGGGCGGCGCTGGACCTCCGCGGCCTGCGCCTCTGGCTGGGCGCGACCGCCCTCCTGGCCGGGCTCTTCGTCCTTGGCCAGTTCCAGGCCTGGCGCGTTCTGCGCGCGCTCGGATTCTTCCTCTCCTCGAACCCGCACAGCTCGTTCTTCTACATGCTGAGCGGCGTGCACCTCTTCCACCTCGCGGGAGGGCTCGTCTGGTTCGCGCTCGTCCTCTTCCGCCTGCGCGGGGCGCGCTACGCGCCGGCCGCGGGCGGGCGGACGCTGTCGCTCTTCGCGACCTACTGGCACTTCCTGGGGCTGCTCTGGGTCTACGTGCTGTTCTTGATCTTCGTCTTCTAGGGAGGACCGATGGAGTCAGGCGCGCACTCGGCGACGATGGAGGCGGGCTGGGGCGGCGGAGCCGCGCCCTTCGGGGCCTCGTGGCAGAAGACGATGATGTGGATCTTCATCGTCACCGACGCCCTCCTCTTCTCGGGGCTTCTCTGCGGCTACGCGTTCCTGCGCCAGGCCAACGCGAGCCCCTGGCCCGACCGCACCGAGGTCTTCAGCATCCCCTTCATCGCCCTCATGACGTTCATCCTCATCACCTCCAGCGCCACCATGGGCTCGGCGGTGACGGCGGCCCGCCTCGGGGACATGAAGAAGGCCCTGATGTACGTCTCCATGACCATCGTGGGCGGCGCGGCCTTCCTCTCCTGCCAGGCCTACGAGTGGTCGCACCTCATCCACGAGGGGGCGCGCCTCACCGGCCCCATCGCGGGCAGCGAGCTCATCGAGAAGGGCGTGACCTCGCAGTTCACGCAGGCCTTCTTCGTCCTCACCGGCTTCCACGGATCGCACGTCCTCTCCGGCCTGATCATCCTGCTCATCACCGCCATCCGCACTTCGATGGGCAAGACGCCGCCCCAGGGCGTCGAGATGGCCGGCCTCTACTGGCACTTCGTCGACCTCGTCTGGGTCTTCATCTTCACGCTGTTCTACCTCCTCTGAGGGACCGATGAGCGAGCACGCGCCGGGCGCGAACCCGTACAAGATCTACTGGGTGACCTGGGGGATCCTCCTCGTCATCACCGTGGCCATGCTCGGGGCGGAGATGTTCCACCTCCCCCGCCTGTTCCTCGTCCTGTTCCTGCTCGCCTTCATGATGGTCAAGGCGGCCATGATCGGCGGGAACTTCATGCACCTCCGCTTCGAGAGGTCGAACCTCACCTGGATGGTCGCCCTCGGGATCCTCGTCACCTCGCTCATCCTCTACACGTTCATCACGCCGGAGAGCTGGCACGTGAAGGCGACCTCCGCGCCCGCACCGGCGGCCGCCGTGCCCTCGGAATCCACGCACTGACGTGAGGCGCCTGGCTCACCTCGCCCTGCTGGCGGCGCCGCTGCTCCTCTCCGCGGCGCCGCTGTTCGCGCAGTGCGCGATGTGCCAGACCGCCCTCATGAACTCGGCGGAAGGGCGCGGCATGGGCCAGGAGTTCAATCGCGCCATCCTGGTGATGTTCTTCGCGCCCTATGCGGTGTTCACCATCGTGGGAACGGTCCTGCTGCGGCACCGCATCCGCGCCGCCGTCCACCGCTGGCGTGGCGGCTGGCGGCGGTCGATGCTCCTTCCTCGGAGCCCGCGGGTACACTAGCCCGCTCATGACGACCACCGCGCCGCCTCCAGCGACGGCCACCCCTCGTCCGTCTGGCCTCGTCCTCGCCCTCGTCGGGGCCGCGCTCGTGAGCGCGGGCGCCCTCGCCTTGCTGGGCAGCCGCCTCCTGGGCCGCGCGCCGGAGCCGCCGCGCCTGGGCGCGCTCCCCGACTTCCGTTTGACCGAGCGCTCCGGCCGCCCCCTGTCCCTGGCCGACCTGCGCGGCCGTCCCTGGGTGGCGGACTTCATCTTCACGCAGTGCGGCGGAGCCTGCCCCGCCATGACCGCGCGCATGGCCCGCCTGCGCCGCGAGGTCCCCGCCGACGTGCCCTTCGTGTCGTTCACGGTGGACCCCGCGCACGACACGCCGGAAGTGCTCTCCCGCTACGCCGCGACCTTCCGGGCCGACGAGAGCTGGCGCTTCGTGACCGGCGGCCAGAAGGATCTCTACGAGCTGTCCGTGGGCGGGTTCAAGCTCGCGGCCATGGAGGTCCCGGCCGGAGGGCCGGCGGCGGGAGGCGACGGGCCCTTCCTCCACAGCTCGAAGTTCGTACTCGTCGACGGCGAGGGCGTCATCCGCGGCTACTACGACAGCACGGACGAGCAGGCGATGCGCACGCTGGTGGCGGACGCGTCCGCGCTTCGAGCGCCGCGTTGACGGTCAGCGACCTCCCGGCCCTCAACGCCTGCCTCAACGCGAGCAGCGCCCTGCTCCTCGCGACGGGGTACGTCCTCATCCGGCGCGGACGCCGCGACGCCCACAAGCGCGTCATGCTCGCCGCCCTGGCCTGCTCCGCGCTCTTCCTGACGAGCTATCTCGTCTACCACGCGCAGGTGGGCTCGGTCCGATTCCGCGGCCAGGGGCCGATACGGAGGGTGTACTTCACGATCCTGCTGACGCACACGGTCCTGGCCGTCGCGATCGTGCCCCTGGTGGTGATGACCCTCGTGCCGGCGCTGCGCGCGCGGTTCGATCGCCACCGGAGGCTGGCCCGGATCACGCTGCCCCTCTGGGGATACGTGTCCGTGACCGGAGTGGTCATCTACTGGATGCTGTATCGGATGGTCGGATGAGCGATCGGCGAAACGGACGGGGGGTTCCTCGGATCATCGGGAACGGGAACGGAGACGGGAACAGGATCCGTTCAGGTGTCCCGTCTCCGTGTCCGTCTCCGTTCCCGTCCGTTTGGCGATTCAGGCCTCCAGGCGGCGCCGAACCACTCGCGCCAGCCGCTGGACACCCTCGGTGATGTTCGCCGCGTTCTCCTTGGCGAACGTGAGCCGCATGGTGTTCTCCCCGCCGCCGTCGACGTAGAACGGCGCTCCCGTGATGTAGGCGACGCCCTCCGCGACCGCCGCTTCCAGAAGCGATTCGGCGTCGAGGCCCTCGGGCAGGGACACCCACACGAAGAGGCCGCCGCGGGGCTCGGTCCAGCTCACGCCGCGCGGCATCTCCTTGGCGAGACCGTCGAGCATGACGTCCCGCTTCGCGCGGTAGTAGGGGCGGATGCGGGCCTTCTGCTCCTCGATGAGACCGCCCTTCAGGCAGGCCAGGATGATGCGCTGGTCCAGGCTGCTTCCGCAGAGGTTGGCGGACTGTTTCGCGATCTCGATCTTGGCCAGGAGCTCCTCGGGGCCGATCACGAACGCGGTGCGCAGGCCGGGGGCGAGGATCTTGGAGAAGGAGGACAGGTAGACGACCTCCGCGTCGCCCGCCATGGCGCGCAGCGTGGGCAGCGGCTCCGCCTCGAAGTAGAGATCGCCGTAGGGATCGTCCTCCACCACCAGGAGGTCCAGCTCGCGCGCGACTTCGAGCAGGGCGCGGCGCGAGGAGAGGGAATGGCTGATCCCCGACGGGTTCTGGAAGCTCGGGATCACGTACAGGAACTTCACGCGGCGGCCGGCCGCGGTCTCCGCGCGGTACTGCGCACGCAGGTGATCGAGGTCGAGGCCCTCCGGCCCGAGGCGCACGCCCACCATCCGCGCCTGGGCAGCGCGGAAGGCGGAGGTGGCCCCGATGTAGGAGGGCCGCTCGACGAGCACCACGTCACCGGGGTCGATGAGCACGCGCGCCACGAGGTCGAGCCCTTGCTGGCTGCCCTCCGTCACCAGCACCTCGCTGGCCGCGGCCACGATGCCCTTGGCCCCCGCGTACTCCCGGATCGCGGTCAGGAGCGGGGCCAGGCCCCGCGTGAGGATGTACTGGAAGGACGCCGCGCCCTCGCGCGCGAGCACGTCCTCGAGGATCCGGCGGAAGGCGTCCACCGGAAACGTGTCGGGGCTGGGCTGGCCCGGCGCGAAGGAAATGATCCCCGGCTTCTCGATGAGCGCGCTCATGCGCCGGATGGCCGAGAAGCGCATGCCCCTCGCCGCGCTCGAGAAGCGCTGGTCCCAGGCCGTGGCCACCTTTTCCGTCATCCCGATGCCCTCCTCAGAGCCCGCGCCGGACGGCCGCGGAAAACGCCGCAGTATAAGCCGGCCTCCCACGGGCACAGGCCCGTCCCCCCCATAGGACGTTGGCATCGAAGCCATCTCTCCAGATCATGGGGTTACCGCCGGCACAGCGCCTGCAGCCACCCACCACGATGGTGGCCGCTGGATGCAGCCACCCACCACGATGGTGGCCGCTGGATGCACACCTCCGTTGGACGTCGTCGCGAGGGGGGTCTACGATCGCATGGTCATGACGCACCGGAAGGACCGGGCCCGGGGAATCGCCGCCGCGGCCGTGCTGCTGTGCGCGGCCACTCTCGTGCGCGGAGCCACGGTCGAGCCCGCGCTCAACGCGCGTTTGCGGCGCATCGAGACCGCCTTCCGCAGCGGCGACGCCGGCTCGCTCCGCCCGGCCTTCACCGCGAGCACGAAGGTGCGCGTCGACCTCAAGGACGTCATGGAGGGCCCCGGTTCGTACGGCCCCAGCCAGCTCGAGGTGATCTTCGGCCGCATCTTCGACGAGAACCGCACGCGGCAGTTCTCGTTCAAGGACGAGGACGTCACCGTCTCCAGTCCCGGCGTCGCCTTCGCGCGCGGGCGCTGGGTGCGACGGTCGGGCCGCGGCGGGGCGGAGGCCACGGACACCGTGACCTTCACCCTGCGCCAGGAGAGCGGCGACTGGCGGGTACACGAGATCCGCTCTTCGCGCTGAGCGCGCCCGGCGCGTGACGCGGGCTGGCGTTCGCGCGCCGTTTGTGTTCTTTTGTCCCTGATGGCGGACGCGAGCTCCGTCCCGGCCGCCCCCTTGCCCCCGACCCGCTCGGTCTGGGGACCGCTGGCGGCGGCGGCCCTCGTCGTGGCCGACGTCGTCTGGGCCGCGCCCGTCTCGGGACTCCTCACCGCGCTGGCCGTCCTCCTGCTCGTGGCCACCGCGCGCCGCTCGCGCCGCCGGCTGGCCGCGCTGTCCGCATTCCTCGTCCTTATCCAGGCCGCGGCCGCCATCCATCTGCACGTCCAGGCCGCGCGCTGGCCGCGCTGGGCGGAGGCGCGCGCCGAGGCCCGCCTCGCCGGAGTGGAGAAACGCGCGCGGGCCCTCGTGGAGCGCCTGCAGGCCCAGGCCGCTTCCGTGGCCGCCCTCGAGCACACGCGCGGCGCGGTGGCGGGCGACCGCGGAGCGCTCGTGCGCCTCTTCGACGAGCTCGAGGCGCAAGCGGGCGGCGGCGACCCTGCTCCCTCCCTGGCCGTGGACGCGATCCCCTTGCGACCCATCGCCTGGGCCGGACGCACCGCGGATCCGGCCGTGCTGGAAGGGCTGGTCGGCGATCGTGCGGACGTGTTCGTGCTCGGGGGGACGGTCACCACGACGCTGGTGGCCAGCGCCCCCGTTCACGGAGCCGGCGGAGCCTGGGCGGGGGTGGCCACGGTCGCGCTCCCGATCGCGGTGCGCCGCAACGTCCGCAACGAGTATCTCCACGACTACGACCTCCTCGCCGGGGACGAGGGCGGAGTCGAGTTCCGCTACGTCGACGCGCGGGGCGAGAGCGAAGGCCCGCGGCCCTTCGAGCACCCCGCCCCCGGCGTCTCCTTCCGCGACGGCATCCTGCGCTCGCCGGACGGCGGAGTGCTGGCCGCGGTGCGCGCGATCGTGCCCCCGCCGGAGGAGGCGCGGCGCGCGCTGGAAGCGCTCTACCGGCGCGTCCTCTCCCTGGTGGCGGCGATCCTGCTCGTGGTCTGGGCCGTCGGCGATCGGCAGGAGCGCGGATGGCGTGCCTGGCGCTGGGCGGCGGCCGCCGTCGCCTGCCGGCTCCTGTTCGTGTACGTCCCGCCCGCGTTTCCCCTGCTCTCGTCCGAGCTCGTCTCCCCGGACACCTACGCGTCGGCCCGGCTGGGTCCCCTGCTCATCAGCCCGATCGACCTCCTTCTCACCGCGATCGCCCTCCTCGTCCTGGCCGTCGCGGCCTTCGACGGGGCGCGGCGCATCCGCCCGCGCCGTCCCTCCCTCCTGCGGATGGCGGGCGCGGCCGTCCTGGCCATACCCATCCTGGCCGGCGCGCTGCGCCTGATCGAGGACACGGTCGTGAACTGCTCCCTCGACCTCACCGCCCTGCCCCTCCTGCCGCGCTCGGCCGCGCACCTGGCCCTCCACGTCGCCCTCCTCGCCGTGATGGCGGCGGGCGCCCTGGGCGTCGCGAGCGTGCTGACCCTGGGGGGGCCGGCGCCGCTCGCCCGCGGCCGCCGGATGGCGCTCGTCTTCGTCCTGGCCGCCCTGGTGACCGCGGGCGTGCGCTACTGGCCGGGCGGACACGAGGACGTGCCCGTCCTGGCCGTGTTCCTCCTGTTCGCGCTCGCCCTCGGCGCCGCCCTGGAGGCGCAGGCCGCGGAGGAGCGGCTCCGCGCCTTGCGCCCGGGGGCGGTGGCCGCCCTCGTCCTCCTCGCGGTGGCCGCGCTGGTCGCGCTCCTCTACCCCACGCTCGTCCACGACACCCAGCAGACGTTGCGCAAGCAGATCGAGCGCGATTACGCGCCGCTCGTCCTCCGCCAGCCGGAGTGGCGCCAGTACGCCCTCCAGGAGACGGAGCGCGCGATCGACGCCATGAACCTGCTCGAGGACGAGGCCCCCGGCATCTATCCCCCCGGCGTCGAAGAGCTCGCGTTCGCCGTCTGGTCCGCCACCGACCTCTCCGCCTATGGCTTCTCCTCGGCGGTCGAGATCCAGGACGTGAGCGGGACCGTGATCAGCCGCTTCGCCCTGAACCTGCCGTCGATCGCGTCACGCGAGCGCCGGCTCCCGCGGGCCGCGGAATGGATGGTCTCGCGGGAGCCGGTGAGCCTGGCCAGCACGGAGACGCTGGTGCTCCACGCGCAGCGGCTGCTGACCTATCACGGCGAGCCCCACGGGGCCATCCACGTGTACGTGGGCGAGGACTTCTGGAGCCTCCCCTTCGTGCAGGGACGCGACCCCTACTCGGTGCTCTACCGCAACACCGCGCGCGGCGGGCTGCCCGACCGGCCCGTCACCCTGCTCGTCTACGACACCCACCGCGACGTGGCCTTCAGCTCCGCGGAGCGCCCCCCCGCCCTCGACCCGGGGCTCTCCGCGCGCGCGGTGGAGGCGAGCCGCCGCGGGGAGGGCGTCTGGACCACGCTCGAAGTGGACGGACTCTCGCAGCACGCCTACGTGTTCGCGACCGCCGACCTCGTCTACGCCCTGACCTACCGGCGCCTCTCCCCCGGCCGTTACGCCGCCGACCTCGTGGAAGCGGTGTCCGCGTTTACCCTCCTCGGCGTCCTCGTCCTCGTGCTGGTGGTGCTGGCGCGCTCGGTGCTGCGCCGGCCCTCTCTGTCGCTGCCGTCCCTGTTTGCCGCGGTGGGCCGGCGCTTCGCCCTGCGCCTCTTCGTCGCGTTCACCCTGGTGGCCTTCGTGCCCGCCGCCGTCCTCCAGGTCGTGGTCAGCGGGTTCGTCACCGCGCGGCTGCGCAAGGAGTCGGACGACCAGGCCCTGGAGCGTGCCTCCGTGGCCAAGAAGGCGGTCGAGGACTACGCGTTCTTCCAGCGCGAGGAGACCACGGGCCCGGAGTCGGTCACGGACGCCGCGCTCGTGTGGCTCGCCTCCGTCGTGAAGAACGACCTCGACCTGTTCGAGCAAGGCCATCTCGTCGCCTCCAGCAAGCGCGAGCTGTACGCGTCCCGCCTGCTCGCCCCCCGCGTGTCGGGGTCCGTCTATCGCGCCATCGTGCTGGAAGGGCAGCCCTCCACGCTGCAGACGGAGCGGATCGGCGATTTCTCGTACCTGGTCGCGTCCGTGCCCGTCCACGTGGGCGGACCCGAGCACGGCGTGCTCTCGATGCCCCTCGCCCTCCGGCAGCGCGAGGTGGAGGCCACCGTGGACGACCTCGACCGGACCATCCGCCTGGCCTCGGTCCTCTTCCTCGGCCTCGCCGCCGGCATCGCCCTCTCCATGGCCCGCCGCATCTCCGGTCCCATCCAGGAGCTGACGCGGGCCACCCGGCGCATCGCCCAGGGCGACCTGGAGGCGCGCGTGGAAGCCACCAGCCAGGACGAGCTCCGGAGGCTGGTAGAGGCCTTCAACCAGATGGCCCGCGACCTGCACGCCCAGCGCCGCGACCTCGAGCGCAGCAACCGCCTGGCCGCCTGGGCGGACATGGCCCGGCAGGTCGCGCACGAGGTGAAGAACCCGCTCACGCCCATCCAGCTCTCCGCGGAGCACCTCCGGCGCGTGTTCGCGGACCGCAGCGAGGACTTCGCGCGCACGCTGGAGACCTGCACGGACACGATCCTGAAGCAGGTGCGCACGCTGCGCGGGATCGTCACCGAGTTCTCGGCCTTCGCGCGGCCGCCCGCGGACGAGCTCTCCGCCCAGGATCCGCGCGCGATGCTGGAAGAGGTCATCCGGCCCTACCAGGCCGGGCTTCCCCCGCGCGTCGATCTCACCCTGGACCTCGACGGGGTCGCGCCCGCCGTGCGCGCGGATCGGCGCCTGCTCGAGCGGGCCCTGGTGAACCTCCTGGAGAATGCCCTTCAGGCGGTCGGCGAGGCGGGCTCCATTCGCGTCAGCCTGCGCACGCGCGACGAGGGACGCCGGGTGGAGATCGAGGTGCGTGACTCCGGTCCCGGCGTGGCCCCGGAGGCCCGGGACCGCATCTTCGAGCCCTTCTTCTCGACCAAGACGAGCGGGAGTGGGCTCGGCCTCGCCCTCGTCAAGAAGATCGCGGAGGACCACGGCGGGGGCGTGAGCCTGGAGAGCACGCCTGGCGAGCCGACGCGCGCGCTCCTCTGGCTGCCGGCCGCCCCCGGGGAATGATCCGACGCGCCGCTACTGCGTCTGGAAGAGGTACTCCGGAATCGGATGATGACGCGCGGAGAAGATCTTCTTCCACTCGTTGCCGTAATCCGACCGGGCGAAGGCCTCCGGATGACGGCCGGCCCGCTTTCCCGCCTTGTGGTCGTCGCGGTACTTCGGGCGCACGATCGGGGAATCGATCGGCTTCGGAAGGTCCCCTCTGCGGCTGAAGATCTTCGAGAAGATCCCGGCGTCGGCGGAGGCCGAACCCAGGAGCAGGAGCGCGATCCCGGCAGCCACCAGCTTCATTTCTCCCCCTTTTACGAAGAGATGAGAGGCCCAAGTAAAAGCGTTACTTGAGGCATACTACACCGCGCGCCGGAAAACGTCCAGCACGAGGTCGAGGGCTTGCGGCGGCAGGTCGTAGCGGTCGATCTCGGCCGGCGCGACCAGGGCGATCTCGTCCGCGTCGGATCCCGCCCGCAGCTCCCCCGAGACGTAGTCGCAGACGTAATCGATGATGACGTAGTGGTACTCGACGGCCGGCCCTTCGCGCTGGATGCGGTCGAACACGAGCACGACCTCGCGCGGCCGCACCAGGAGCCCGGTTTCTTCCTGCATCTCCCGCACGAGCGCCTCGTGCAGCGTCTCCCCCAGCTCCACGGTGCCGCCGGGGATGACCCATCGGCCGCGCAGCGGCTCCTTGCCCCGGCGAATCAGCACGACGCGCCCGTCGATCAGGACCACGCCGCCGACGCCCACGTACGGCCGGTCCGGGCGCGTCCGCGAGGGAGCGGGACCGGTCAGGGCGCCTCGCTGGGGGCGACCACGGGAGGCGGCCCGGCGCGCCGCCGGAACACGAGACCCCAGAGGTAGGCGAGCGGCCCCGAGAGCCAGAAGAGCGTGGCCAGGGCCAGCAGGCACCACTCGGGGTGCATGTTGAAGACGATCAGCAGCAGCGCGATGCCCACGACGTTGACGTAGCTGCGCCGGCTGCGGAGGTCGACCTTCTTGAAGGAGGTGTAGCGGAAGGTGCTCACCATGAGGAAGGAGAGCACGATCAGGAGCGCGAGCCAGAGGACCGCGTGGGCCTTCTCGTCCACGGGCGCGGGCGAGACGTTGACGAGGGCGGCCACGGGCGCGGCCGCGGCCGGGATGGGCAGCCCGACGAAGTAGCGGCCGTCCACCGAGCTCTTCTGGACGTTGAACCGGGCGAGGCGCAGGGCCCCGCACACGACGAACAGGAACGCCACCAGCCACCCGACCCGGGGCAAGGCGCCGAAGCCCCAGGAATAGGCGAGCAGCGCCGGGGCCACACCGAACGAGACGACGTCGGCCAGGCTGTCGAGCTCCGCCCCGAACTCGCTGGTCGTCCCCGTCATGCGGGCGATACGGCCGTCGAGCACGTCGAGCAGGATCGCCCAGAAGATGAGGGGGGCGGCCTCCGCGTACTGCCCGTGAAGCGTGCGTACGATGGCCCAGAAACCGAGAAACAGGTTTCCCGTGGTGAAGAGGCTGGGGAGGATGGAGGCGCCCCGGCGGAACCGGCGGCGCGGCTGGGCCGGCCGGGGAACGTCCTCGCGGGCGGCTTCGGGGCTCATGGGCGTGTCCCAGCACGCATCTTAAATGAAAAAGCGGAGGGCTCGCAGGCCCTCCGCCGTCCGGCGGCGCACCCGAAGAAGGGGTCCCTAGTGGTCCTCCCTCATCCGTCGCGCGATCGCTTCCATCCGGTCCTTCAACTGGAGCTTCTTCTTCTTGAGCGTCGTCTCCTCGACCTGCTCCTCGTCGCTCAAAACGGCCTTGTCGTTGAACTGACTCAACCGGGCTTCGTACTCGTGGTGCTGCTCGTGAAGCCGCTTGTACTCCTCGTTCTCGAGGAGACGCTCCGTTGAACCGGCGTTCTGGGACATCGGCACCTCCGAATTATGAAGGTAGTTCAGGCGCCTGTGGGTCCGCGTCGTGAGGAGGGACGGCAAGGCTCACCTGATTCGGACGTTACCACCCGACCCCCTCGATTTCAAGACTGATTTCCGGGCCCTCCCAGCCCGTCCTTGCGCAGGACGAGCGCGTCCTCGGAGGGCTGCGAGTAGTAGTTGCGGCGCACCGCGACGGACTCGAAACCCATCGAGCGGTACAGCCCGAGGGCGGGCCGGTTGCTTTCCCGCACTTCCAGCAGGGCCACGCGGGCGCCGCGGCGCTCCCCGATGTCGAGGGCGATGGCGAGCAGGCGCCGGCCCAGCCCGCCGCCCCGATACTCCGGCCGCACGGCCAGGTTGTGCACGTGCAGCTCGTCCGCCGCCGTCTCGATCACGCAGTAGCCCAGGATGCCTCGCTCCGGGTCCGCGCCCGCGGGCGCGCGCGCGACCAGCACCAGCCCGTGCTCGCCACGGCGCAGCGCTTCGCGGAAGCCGCGCACGCTCCAGGGATGCGTGTAGCAGCGCCGCTCCAGGCTGGCCAGGGCCTCGACGTCCTCGTGGCGGGCCTCCTCCACCACGTACGGCGGAAGGCTGACCGCGTGGCTCATGGCGGGCCCGGCCGGATGTCCGCCGCGCGCAGGTAGAGCGGACGCAGGGCCCCCGGTGCCGTGCCCTCGCCCGCGGCCAGCCGCGGGCCGGCGAGGCGCGCGAGCGCACCGGCCAGGAACAGATCGCGTCGCGGGAAGAGCGCATCCGGCCGCCGCGACCGGATCTCATCGCGATAGCGCTCGGCCCCGTCGCCGACGAGCGCGAGGCCGCCGGTGACGCGCCCCACGACCTCTGCCGCGGCCGCCGATTCGGGATCACCGCACGGGTGGGCCTCCGCGTCGTAGAGGGCGGCGAACACCTGCCCCGCCCGCGAGGCGTCGACCATGGCCACGAGCGTCCGCGCTTCCCCCTCGAGCGTGGCGGCCAGGACGTCCAGCGTGGACACACCCAGGCAGGGGCGGCCGGCGGCCAGGGCCAGGCCCTGCACCGTGCTCAGGCCCACGCGGACGCCGGTGAAGGATCCCGGACCGATGGTCACCGCGTAACCGTCGATCTCGCTCGCCCCGATCCCGGACGCGTGGAGGACGAACTCGATCGCGGACACGATCTGCCGCGAGTGCCCGTCCGCGCGGACCCTGAGCTCGGCCCGGACGACGCCGTCGTCGGCCAGGGCGACGCTCTCGCGCTCGCTCGTCGTGTCGACCGCGAGGACCTTCATTCGATAGTCACTAGACTATACTGACGGGCTCGCCCGTTCGCGCCCGATGACCACTCAGCCCCAGACCCCGGCCATGCTGCAGTACCACCGGATGAAGGCGGAGCACCCGGATGCGCTCCTCTTCTTCCGCATGGGCGATTTCTACGAGCTCTTCTTCGAGGACGCAGTGGTGGCCGCTCGCGCCCTGGAGATCGCCCTCACCTCGCGCTCGAAGGACCGCGGGGGCGAGCCCATCCCCATGTGCGGCGTCCCCCATCACGCGGTCACCACCTACGTGGGACGGCTGGTGAAGCAGGGCTTCCGGGTCGCCCTCTGCGAGCAGATGGAGGACCCGCGCACGGCCAAGGGCGTGGTCAAGCGCGAGGTCGTGCGCGTGGTGACGCCCGGCACCCAGCTCGAGGCCTCCGCTCTCGATGCGGCCGAGGCCGCCTTCGTGCTCGCGCTCGCCCCCGGCCCGTCGTCCCTGGGCGCGGCCTGGATCGACGCCACCACGGGCGAGTTCGAGGTGGCGGAGTGGGAGGGGGCCGCGGCCTGGGATCGCCTGCGCGACGACCTCGGGGCCTCGCGCCCGCGCGAGCTGCTGGTGCCGCGCGGCTCCGCCCTCCCCCCGTGGCTGAGCGATGCCACCTCCTCCGAGGGGGCCATCCCGCGCACCGAGATGGACGAGTCCGCGTTCGACCCGCGCGCCGCGCGCCGCGAGCTGCTCGCCCACTTCGGCGTGCTCACGCTCGAAGCCTTCGGGTGCGAGGGCCAGAGCGCCGCCATCGCCGCCGGCGCCGCCGCCCTGCGCTACGTCCGCGACACCCAGAAGCGCGACCTCGCCCACGTCACCAGCCTGCGCACCCGGGCCGGCGAGGACGGCCTCGTCATCGATGCGCTCACCCGCCGCAACCTGGAGCTGGTGGAGAACGCCGTGGACGGGTCGCGCCGGGGCACCCTCCTCGACGTGCTGGACCTGACGCGGACGGCGATGGGGGCACGCCGGCTCCGGCAGTGGCTGCTGCGCCCGCTGGTGCAGCTGGAGTCCATCCAGGACCGCCTGGACGCGGTGGAGGAGCTCGCGTTCCGCACCGTGGAGCGGGCACGGCTGCGGGAGGTGCTGGGCGACGTCCAGGACCTGGACCGCATCGTGGGCCGCGTCAGCCTGGGCACGTCTTCCCCGCGCGACCTGCGCGCCCTGGCCCGCTCCCTGCGCGCGTTGCCCGATGCCGCCGCCAGTGTCGAGGAGTGCCAGGCCCCGCTCGTGCGGTCCGAGCTGAAGGACCTGGACCCGCCGCTGGACGTCGCGGAGGACGTGGAAGCGATCGTGGTCGACGAGCCGCCGCCGACGCTCCGCGAGGGCGGC
>Ga0209382_10001278_pt1 | contig 39936 bp, 34 predicted proteins | sample SoiMetdeltSBSDD5_FD_187599 | JGI IMG/M metagenome (GOLD analysis project Ga0209382, IMG submission 187599) | Bulk soil microbial communities from a Populus tree surrounding site in Tennessee, USA - Soil MetaG P. deltoides SBSDD5 (SPAdes) (version 2) | ecosystem: Environmental > Terrestrial >... | reverse complement strand
CGGCAGTGCCGAACGCGTGGCCCGCGAGCTCTGGATCAGCACCGCCGTCACCTCGTACGCCATCGATGGCCGGTAGTGCGCCTGCATCGCCGACCAGAGGCGGTAGACCTCCTCGGTGTCCAGGTAGATCGGGCTGATCTTGAGCTGCTCGAACTGGTCAGCCAGGTCAGCCGCCGCCAGCGCCGTGAACGGGTCCGGCAGCTCCTCGCCCGTGACCGGCGACGGCGCCGATAGGGCGGTCCGGATCGCGTCGCGGCCCAGTCCGGGCGTCTCGTGCAGCAGCTGCATCGCGTAGCCGAGCAGGATCTCGGCGTCGAAGTCACGCGCCCCATACGCCGTCAACAGATAACGCAGGTTCAGCGCGAGCGGCGGGTTGCTGATCCGCTCGCCGGCCCCGTTCCGAGCCGGCAGCCCGACCGTCGCCCAGCCCGTGTTCGCCAGCACCTGATACAGGAAGATGTTGAGCTGGCTCGTCTGCGTGCCGGTGGCCGGCGCCGTGATCCGGTCAGGCGGCAGCGCGCTGATCGTCACCTGGCCGACCACGCCGTTCAGGTCATTCGCGATCACGCCGTTGTTCAGCAGATCCTTGAGGACAGCAGTCACCGCCGCGATGCCGAGGGCGTTACTCATCGGCGGGCCCCGTTTCGCTGATCTAGGTACGCGTCGAGCGAGAGCGCCGGCCCCCACCGAGCGGCCGGCTGGCGCGGCCTGGCCGGCGTAGCCGGCGGCGCAGACGGCGCCCGCACCTCGATCCGTCCGATCGAGACGACGATCGTCGTCGCCGGCTCCTTGTGGGGCCGGGCCTCGACCTCAACCGACGACGGCTCGACCTGGAACGACGGCCGGGCCTGGCTCGACCGTCCACCCTGCCCCTCCCGCGTGATCGCCGCCGGCTCGACCGCCCGTCCCGCTTTGCCCGACCGTGGCCGCTCGCCTGGCCCTGCCGGCTCGACCGGCGACGCAGACCAGGACGCCTCGCCGAAGGTCACCGCCGGCGCGGAGCGGAGCACGTTCCCGGGCATCGGTCCGGCCGACGACGGTGCTGGGGCTACCGCAGATCGCACCATCTGGTGCTCCTCGTCACCGTGCGAAGCAGCGGGCCGGCCGATACGAGGAGTAGCCTCGCGGCGCAGCACCGTGCTCTCGACCTGCTGCTCGGCGGCCGGCACGATCGGTTGGTGTACGGGCTCCCGTCTGTACCGCTCGACTGGGCGCTCCGCCGGAGCCCCCGAGGGCCGAGTCGGCTCGGCGCTGTCCCGGTCCGGGATGGCGGGCGCAGACGCTGCCGCCCCCTGAACGCCGGACGGCGTCGTGGCTGATGCTGCCGGCACGTCGGGGCCGGGCGCAGCGCGCGGCACAACGGTAGACGCCTCCACGTCGGTCTGATTGAACGCCTGAGACGGCGAGGGACGAGGCACCCCCCTGGGAGCGCGGCCATCCCCTCGCTGCGCTCGGGGCAGGCTCTGGCCGCTTCGTTCTTCGCCTCGCTCCCGTGCTGGCCCGCCGCGCGCCCGATCGTCGGTCGGCGGCACAGCCCTCGAAACCGTCTCCTCCACCGTCTCTTCGATCGGAGGCGCGATCCCGAAGGCCGACGCGAACACTCCCTGGTCACCCATCGTCGACGTCTCGAACAGCGCCGCCCGGCGCGGCCGGACCACCGTCGAGGCGTCCCGTCCGTCCCCGAGATCGAGCGAGCTGGCGATCAGGCGCTCCAGGTAGTCACTCACGACCGTATCCGTCCCCCATCCGTCTCCACCAGGCTCAGGTCGTCGCTCACGGCCAGCCCCGCCTCTCGCGCAATCCGCGTCCCGTAGGGGCGCGGCGATGGTAGACGTGGATTTCAACCCACCGCCGCTGGTAGGCGCCGCGTTGGGCCCACGGCCCAGGTCGCCTCTCGTTCATCCCTCGATCAGCTCCAGGTACGCCTGCCGCCGCCGTGGGCTCAGCGCCAGGATCTCTGACTCCCGCCAGCCGTATGCCATCGCCAGGGCGTGGACCTCGCGCAGCGTCCGAGCAACCCAGCTGCCAAGCTCGGTCCAGAAGAACGACGCCACCTCGAACGCCGCCGACCAGCCGTGTCCACAGGCCGGGCAGAGCAGCGCCAGTTCGACGTCAGCCTGCGGATCAGCCTCGGCCATCACGCGGACCACCTCCGCGACCACCTCCGACGGCAGGTCCCCGGTCTCCCGGGCCTCGCCGCCCTCCCGCGCGTCCACGACGCAGCGCTCCAGCAACACCCCGCGCCGGGACGGGCCGTCGACCTCGGCCGCCGCCAGCACGTCGGCGCTGCTCGGCAGGCGACAGTGCACCTCCCAGTCGTCCAGCATCACAACGATCGGCTCCGACGCAGTCGCCCCCTCGACGCGGATCTCTTCCAGGTCGAAGCCGAAGTCGAGCCGGTCCCCGCAAGCCGGGCAGCTCACCACCCCGGCCACCGCCGAGCCGAACGTCCACGACCGGAGTGTCATGAGCTCGGCGTCGCGCCGCCCGATGCTCAGCGCAGCCAGCCGATCCGGCGGCGTCTCCGGGCAGGCTGCCGCCAGCAACGTCAAGGCTCGGCCAACCGGGGCCTGGTCCCGGCCGGCCTCCCAGACGTCCAGCAGCTCGGCGGCGGAGAGCGCTCGCACCGTTCGGCCCGCCTACACGGCCGGATCGGTGAACGTCGGCTCGGTCGGTTCGCCCACGTCGGTGTCGCGCTCCCAGCCCTCACACTCGACCTTGAGGATCTGGATCGCCACCGCGTTCGCGTTCGCGTCCAGCTCCGGCAGCGCCTGGTACTCGGAGGGCCAGGCTCGGAACACCTTGTACGCCAGGGCAAGCTGGCCGGCCTCGTTGTAGACCTCGACGATCAGGTCTTTGCGGAAGTCCTTGAGCGAGACCTCCGCCCCGAGCCCGGACCCGAAGTTCCAGACCTTGTTCGCCCACTTCTCGAACTCGGTGTCGTGGGTGACGCCGCGCTCGAACGTGATCGGGTCGAACATGTTGCGGCCCGGCATCTTGCGCGGGCTGCTCGGATCGCCGCCCTCGCGGTGCTCGACCACCTCGGTCGTCCGCTTGAGCATGCCCACCTTGCTGACGCCGGCCACGTACCGGCCGTCCCACTTCACTCGGAACTTGAAGTTCTTGTACGGATCGAACCGGGTGGCGTTGACGCTGAACTGTGCCATCGCGCTCCTCCGCCCTCAGCATCGGGCTGCCTCGGGCCGCATCGGCCGGGGATCGGCCCGAGGCCGGTCCCGGACCATCTCTCACCTGACGAAGGAGTTGGACAGGATGTTCAGGATTGCGAGGATGCTCCATTCAATCCTGTGAATCCTGTTCATCCTGTCCACTCTCGTCTGTCCTCCCACTTAGACCTGGACCTGGCCGGCCATCTGCTGGATCTTGATGATCACGAACTCCGCCGGCTTCAGCGGCGCGAAGCCGACCAGGATGTTCACGATCCCGAGATCGCGGTCGTTCTGGGTCGTCGTCTCGGCGTCGCAGCGGACGAAGTACGCCTCGCGCGGCGAGCGGCCCTGGAACGCCCCCTTCTGGAACAGGTTCTGCATGAACGCCCCGACGTTCAGTCGGATCTGCGCAAAGAGCGGCTCGTCGTTCGGCTCGAAGACGACCCACTGCAGGCCCTGGGACAGGCTCTCCTCGATGAAGAGCGCCAGGCGCCGAATGGGGATGTACTTCCACTCGCTCGCCTCGATGTCCGCGCCCTCCAGCGTCCTGGCCCCCCAACTCACGTTCCCGACCACCGGGAACGTCCGCAGCACGTTCACCCCCAGCGGGTTCAGCGCCCCGTTCTCCAGGTCGTTCAGTTTGGTCAGCAGGCGCGCCCCGCGCAGGTCGGCCTCGGTGCCGGCCGGCGCCTTCCAGACGCCCCGGCTCGAGTCGATCCGCGCGTATACACCCGCCATCGTGCCGCTCGGCCCGACCGAGCGCAGCCGGAACTCGTTCAGCGCGTCGGCGATCGAGAGGCGCGGAAAGTAGACCGCCGCGTTGCGGTGCCGGATGCCGTCGTGATCGGCCATCCAGTCCCGCATCTGGTCCTCGCGCTCGACCGCGTCCGGGATGTCCACGATGAAGAACGCCCGCTTCGCCTCGCAGTAGGTGTTCGCCTCGGCGATGACCCGGCTCATAGCGTCGTCGGCCAGGTTGGCGGCGCGCGGCAGGCAGAGGATGCTGAAGATCGCGGGGGCGATCCGGTCGAGCGCCGCCAGCCCGTCGATCAGCTCGTCGGCGCCCGGCAGGCTGCCGTCGCTGCCGTTGGTCAGCGCCCTGAACGCCGTGTTGTTCGGGTCGTTGATCGCCTGGATGCTCGTCACGTTGGCGCTGCTCGGCAGCGGACGCTGCCCGAGCCCGGCGTCCTCAACCCGGATCACCTGTGAGCGCTCGTTGACCACCCCGGCCGCCCAGTTCGATCGCGTCTGGTCCATGCTCAGGTTGCGATGGACCTCGGAGCCGATCACCTGGGGCTGCCCACGCACGATCCCGATCTCCCGCGCCACCAGGTTGAACTGGTCCGCCTCGCGGGTGACATAGTCCACGGCAATCTGGATGCGCCCGCCCCAGAGCCCTTCGTTCGCGGCCCGGACGGTCAGCGCCGTCTGCGCCGGCGACCCGCCGGTCAGCGTCGTCCGGGCCGCCGCCGGCGTCCCGCCGGCCACCCGGACCACCCAGCCGACCTGGCCGCCGTTCAGATAGAACTGCTGGATCGCGTAGCTCGCCTCGCTGTCTCGGTGGAGCCCGCCGAACTTCCGCTCGAAGTCGTCGAAGCTGGTGATCCGGGTCGCCTCGTTCATCGGCCCGCGCGAGAAGTAGTCCACGAACGCGGTGTCGGAGGTGCTGACCCCGACGATCGTACGCACACCGCTGGCGATCTCTTCGATGTAGACGCCGGGATACGTGGGCGATACAGGCATACGTCCTCCCTGGCCGGCGCGCGGCCGTTACCGGCCCCCTTCGAGGCCTTCCCAGAGCGCCAGGTGGCGCTCGGCACTCCGCTGCCAGCTCTCGGCGTGGCAGTACTCACGAGCGGCGTCCGTCACCGTTCGCCGCAACGGCACATCTTCGAGCAGGCACGCGATACCCTCGGCCAGATCGTCCGGCCGAAACGCCGCCTCGCCAAGGTCCTCGAACCAGGTCGTCGGCGAGGCCAGCACCGGCACGCCGGTCGCCAGCCCGACCCTGGCGGCGTAGCTCGCCGCCGCGAACGGCAGGTCGTCGTACCAGAAGACGAGCAGGTCGGCCTCAGCCGCCAGCCGCCGCGCGACCTCCTCGATCGGCAGGAACGCCCGCTCCCGTCGGACCGGCAGTCCGGCCGCGTCGCGCTCCCAGCGGGCCTCGATTTCCGGCTGCCGGGCGTGGCTCAGCAGCAGCAGCTCGGTCCCGGGGACCGTGCGCAGCACGTCCAGCAGGCGCCAGAACCCCTTGTGCTGGTCCAGGAACCCGAACGCGCCGATCACCCGGCCCGGCAATCGCTTGCGCGGCGGGAACCAGGTCGGGCAGCCCATCGGGAGCTGCTCGACGCGCTTCTTCGGCCAGCGCTCGCGCAGCCACGCCGCTCCCCGCCCCGTCAACGACACCAGCACGTCGGTGTCCCGCTCCCAGGCCCGTGCCTCCCGCCCGATCGTGTGCTCGGTGACGGCGACCGGCACCCCGAGCTGACGCGCCGCCTGGACCTGGCGCGTCAGCTCGGCGTCGGAGATCAGGCTCGGCTCGTGCTGGACGTGGAGCAGCCGCAGGCCGGCTGGGTCAGGCCGCTCGGCCACGACCCGGACGGTCGACATCGACCGCACAAGGTCCGCCGTGTACTCCGCGACGCCGCAGGCCCGGCCCCAGCTCGGCGCCCAGACCGTGCGCACTCGGCGCAGCGGCCGGGCGGGCCGGACCCCGCGCTCCATCACGTCCAGGACGGCCGGCGCCTTGTCCCAGACGTTTCGATGCTCGATCGCCCACGCGGACGCCGCCCGGCCCAGATCGCGCGCCTCGTCGCGGTGGGTCTTGACCCAGCCCAGCCGCGCCGCCACATCTTCGACGTCTGGCACGCCGCGCACGCCGCACCGCCCGAACTGGCCGGCGTCGTACGGCTCCCAGCGAGTAGGCTCGACCGGCAGGAGGTGCGCGCCGGCCTCCGCGCAGACGTCGCCCTGGCCCTCGGACGAGAGCGCGATCACCGGCAGGCCCGTCGCCATCCCCTCGACCAGCGGCAGCCCGAATCCCTCGTTCCCGAGCGCCAGCAGCACGTCCGCCTGCCGGTACCAGTGCGCGATCCCTCGCGTCGGCTCGCGGACGTCCACGTAGCTGATCCGGGGATCGTCTGGAACGTAGTTGTGGAGCTCGTACGTCGTCTTGACGATCAGTCGGGCGTCCGGGTCGTCGGCGAAGACCCGCTTCCACGCCTCGATCCCCACCGCGACCTGCTTGCGATCGACGATCGGCCCGATCGTCAGCGTGGTCATCCCCGGTCGCTCGGGCCGCTCCTCGTAGTGGTAGACGGCCGGGTCGATCCCTTCCGGGATCACCTCGATCGGGACCGTCACGCCGCTCGCGCGGCAGACGTCGGCCACGAACCGGGTCGGCACGATCAGCGCGCGTGCCCGGTTCAGCAGGGCCGGCCAGGCAGCCGGCAGCCGGCTGCTCTCCCACATCGTGTTGACGAACAGGTCGCTCGCGCCCGCCACCCGGCCGAGGTCGGCGCGCGGCCAGGAGAAGTAGAGGGCCGGCCCACGAGGCACCTGCCGGGACGCCGTCGACCGCTCGACCAGCTCGCAGGTCTCGGGCATGAGCCCCCTGGTGTCCAGCGTCAGCGGCAGCACGTGGACCGCCGCGCCGGCTCGGGTCATCCCCAGGATCAGGTACTCGGCCATGCTGCCGTAGCCGCTCATGACGTCGATTTGCGCCGCGACCGTGATCGCCTGCCGAACAGGACGAGGACGCGTCGCGGCCTGCCCTCCCGCGGCGCCAGCCCGGAGCGCCACGTAGAACGCCCGGTCGTCCGCCAGCAGGCGGCTCACCTCGTCCAGCGGCCGGCGCTCCCAACGCGGATCGGCCAGGTTCTTGCTGCCGGCGTTGTCCGGGTGGATCAGTCCGAGGAAGCAGGCGTCGAGGTCAACGGTCTGCAGGCGCTCCGGCCGGAGCTGCTGGACAAAGAGCGCGTCCTCGCCAACGGACAGGTCCGGGAACGGGTGCTCAGCCCAGGCCGCGCGCCGGTAGAGCAGCGTGCAGCCAGCCAGCCACGGCCGGCCGGCCTCGGCGTAGCGGTACCGCCAGGCGTCGCCGGCTTGCGGGCGATAGTAGAGCAGCTCGTGCGCGCCGCAGGCATCGGCCTCCGCTTCCTGAAGCGCCCGGACCTGCCGGCCCAGCCGGTCGGCGCCGATCCAGTCGTCGTCGTCCCAGTGGGCGATCAGCTCGCCCCGGCTCATCTCGCACGCCAGGTTCCGCTTCGCCCCGACGCTCATCCGCTGCTCGAGGCGGGCGTAGTGGATCCGCTCGTCCTTCGGCACCAGGTCGGCCACACTCTCGTCGCCGTCGTCGAGGACAATCAGCTCGCGAGCCGGGTACTCCTGGCGCAGGAAGTACCAGATCGCCTGCCCGACGAACCGCCGCCGATTGCGCGTCGGCATGATGCAGCTCACCAGCGGCATCCCCACGCTCGCGCTCATCGACTCACCGCCCGGATCACGGCTCGGCTCCAGACCTGACCGGTGCCGGAGCGCCCGGCTCGCCCAGCCAGGCACGTACCAGCGCCTCCAACCGGTCGTTCGTCTGGATCGGCGCCAGGATCGCCTCGTCGTCTCCCAGCCTGAGCGTGCCTCGCAACACCCCACGTTCCCCAGATCTCCAGAGGCGGACGATCAGCGTTGTCGGCGGAACCGGCCGCGCCGGGAGGGTCGTCGTGCCGTCCACGGACACCGACCACTGCCCATGCCGGTCCGGCCCGAAGCGAATCACCAGCGCCAGCATCTCGCCGGACGGATCTGTGCCTGCCGGACCTGTACCTGACGACTCGGCACCCATCGCGCGATCGCCCGGCGACTCGTCCGTCACCGGACCCGTTCCTCTCGTGCCCCCTCAACCGGCTGCCCGTCCACCGTCAACCCGCCACCCTGACCGTCGAGCCTGCCTTCTGGAAGCACTCTACGGCCGCGCGCTCAAACAGCCGTCAGATGCCGCTCAAATTTCTCTCAATGAGCGCACGGCGACTGCACGAATCTGGTCGTTCGCGCACACTACGCCCATATGGGGTGTGTGTTTCTGCACATTTCGTCCTGAGACGCGGCGTGAGCGCGCCGTTTTTCGACGGTCTGGGGCGGCGGCCAGGCCCGGGGGGGCCCGGTCCCGCGATGGCGGGGGGATACAGCGATGGAGCGTGCCAGTGGGCGGGCAACCCCGGCACTCGCCGAAGATCTGATTCGCCTTGGTGAAGGCTGCGCCGAAGCCGGCCAGCTCAGCCAGGCAGCAACGTTGTTCGTGCAGGCCTGGACGATCGCGGCCGGCGACGCCGATGATCGCGAGCCCGTGAACGGGCAGACCCGCGAGCTGCGAAACACGGCCGCCTGGGACGTCGCCTGGGTCCACGTCCACCTGGGCGCCTACCAGGAGGCGGCAACCTGGCTGCGGCGCGTCTCTGCGCCGCCCCCGGTCGCCTGCCTCTGGACGCTCGACAGGCCGGCGCCGGCCCGGATCGGCGCCCGGCAGCCCGATGCGCCGCGCCGAAGGGCGATCGAAGCGGAGCCGATCCGGCCCTCATGCGCTCCGGCGGCCCTGCCGCTGATCGAGGTGTTCAGCCTCGGCCGCTTCCAGATCCTCCGCGACGGGCAGATACTGGCGCCGTGCCCCTCCGCGAAGGCCGTGACCATCTTTCGCTACCTGCTGACCCGCCGTGACCGCGCCGCCAGCCGCGACGAGCTGATGGAGCTGCTCTGGCCGGAGTCAGCCCCCGGCGAGGCGGCCCATCGTCTCCACGTCGCCGTCAGCACGCTCCGCCGCTACCTCGATCCGGCCGGTAGCGGGCTGCTGCTGTACCGGGATGGCGCCTACCACCTCGACCCGCGGGCGTTCCTGGTGGACGATTGCGCGCGCTTCCGCCAGCTCAGCGCCGAGGGGGATCGCGCGCGCCGGTCTGGCGATCTGGTGGCCGCCCGGCTGACCTATGAGGATGCGCTGGGGTACTACCAGGGTGACTACTACGTCAGCAGCTACGATCTGGCCTGGAACGTCGCCGAGCGTGAGCGCCTGCTGGCGCGCTACCTCGCCGTCCTGGACCACCTCGGCGCCGCCTACATCGCCGAACGTCGGTTCGAGCCGGCCCTGGACTGCTACCAGCGGCTGCTCCAGCGCGATGCCTACCGCGAGGACGCCCACGTCCAGGTCATGTGCTGCTACGCCCACCTCGGGCGTCGCAGCGAGGCGCTCCGGCAATTCGAGCGTTGCGCCAGCCTCCTCGCAACCGAGCTCGGCGTCGAGCCGCTCCCCGAAACCCGCGCGGTCTACGAGCGCCTGCGTTCCGGCCACCCCCTGCCGTAGCGCGGGGGCTTGTCCCCCGCTCCTGGCACCGCACTCTAGCGGGGGACAAGCCCCCGCGCTACCCGGCGGTCGCCAGGTTGGGGCGCTCGCGGGCGTAGAAGCGCTCGACCACTCGCGCCAACTGCTCGACCCGTAGCGGCTTGGTCAGGTAGTCGTCCATGCCGGCCTCCAGGCAGCGCGCCCGCGTCTCCTCCAGCACGTCGGCCGTCATCGCCACGACCGCCACGCTTCGGTCTCGCTTCCGGATCTCCTCCGTCAGCGTGAAGCCGTCCATGTCCGGCATGTAGCAGTCCGTCAAGACCAGCGAGAACCTGGACCGCTCCAGCGCCTCCAGCGCCAGCTCACCCGACTCGACGGCGGTCGTCTCGTATCCCAGGCGGGCCAGCATCCGGCAGACCACCAGCCGATTGATCAGCGAATCGTCTACCACCAGGATCTGCGCCACCTGGCCGTTCCGCTCCGGCTCGGCAGCCTGGGCGGTCGGCACCAGCCCCGGCCGCGCCGGTGTGGCGCCTGGCACCCGGCCCACGCGCACCGTGAACCAGAAGGTGCTGCCCTTCCCCGGCTCGCTCTCCACGCCGATCTCCCCGCCCATCTGCTCGATCAGCCGCCGGCAGATCGTCAGGCCCAGCCCGGTCCCGCCGTACCGGCGCGTCGTCGACCGATCGGCCTGCGTGAACGGTTGGAACAGGATCGGCCGCGTCTCCGCGTCGATCCCGATGCCGGTGTCTCGGACCACGGCGCGCAACAGCAGGCTCTCCTCAGCCTGCTCCACGATCGACACGTCCACCGTCACCCCGCCCGTCTCCGTGAACTTGACCGCGTTGCCGACCAGGTTGAACAGGATCTGGCGCAGCCGCGACGGGTCGCCCAGCACCGTCGTCGGCACGTCCGGGGCGATCACGTGCTCCAGCGAGATCCCCTTCTGCTCCGCCTGGACCGCCTGCAACCCCAGCGCATCAAGGATCGCGTCGTGCAGGTTCAGCGGCGTCGACTCCAGGTCCAGCTTGCCGGCCTCGATCTTCGAGAGGTCCAGGATGTCGTTGACGATCCGCAGCAGCGCATCGCCGGACCGCGCGATCATCTCGAGGTTGAGCCGCTGCTCCTCGTCCAGCTCCGTGCCCAGCGTCAGCTCGCTCAGCCCGATGATGCCGTTCAGCGGCGTCCGGATCTCGTGGCTCATCGTCGCCAGGAAGTCAGACTTGACCCGCATCGCCGCTTCGGCCGCGTCGCGCGCCTCGGCCTCGGCCGCGTACAGCCGGGCGTTCTCGACCGCCACCGCCGCCTGCGCCACGAAGCTGTTCAGCAGCGCGTGGTCCCGCTCGTCGAAGTCGAACGGCTCGCCGCGCACCATCGCGAGCACTGCCACCACCGTGCCGTCCACCATCACGGGCACCCCATAGTAGCAGCGCAATTCCCGCTCAGTCCACCAGCTCGAGAAGCCGAATCGCGGGTCCGCCTCAATCTCCGGGATCGACAGCGGCTCCCCGTGCTCGGCGACCCAGCCGCCTGCACTCGCATCGTACGGCAGCGACGTCGCCACGAACTGGATGTCGGCCGCCTGGCTCGAGACGGCCCGCAACTGGATCATCCGGTTGGCATGGTCCGCCTGCCAGATCTGCACCACCGTGACGTTCATCAACGTTGAGGCCGCGTTGACGATCGCATGAAGCACCTCGTCCATGTTCAGCGACCGCGAGATCAGCGTCGAGAGCTGGGTCAGCGTGTCCAGCCGCTCCACGTGCCGTTGCAACGCCTCCGCCGCCTCCAGCCGAACCAGCGCCCCGGCAACCGCCCCGGCCAGCATCTCGAGCTGCTCGGCGTCCTCGCTGGTGAACTGCTGGCCCGCCTTCCGGCTGCTGACCGAGAGCGAGCCAAGCACCGCGCCCTGGTGGAGCAGCGGCACCGCCACCGCCGCCTGCGCGCCAAGCTGGCCCGGCGCGGTCGCCTGCCCGACGCGCGCCTGGTACTCGTTCACGATGACCGGCCCGCGCCGTTCCACCGCCTGAAAGCTGATGCTGGCGCGCGGCAAGATGCTGCCGTCGCTCGCCGAGGGCACCAGCCGCCGAATCGCGATCAGCACGCCGCGCTGCTCGTCCCAGCGCGTGATCCCGCCGTCGTCCGCGCCCACCATCGCCGCCGCCTCGCTCAACAGCGCGTGCAGCAGCTCGTCCCGATCGGCCTCCTCCGCCACCCGCCGCGCCGAGCGCAGCAGCGCCTCCCGCCGAGCCAGCGCGCGCTCCTGACGATCGTGCTGCTCTCTCAGCTCGCCGGACGTCCGCTCCAGCGTCGCCGCCATCCGGTCTAAGGCGCCGCCAACCCGTCCAACCTCGTCCGCGCCGCCCAGCCGCGAGCGGTACGCCAGATCCCCCGATGACCACCGATCCGCGGCCACGCTCAGCCGTCTGAGGCGCAGCACCGTCCGCTGCCAGAGCGCCAGCAGGACCAGGCCGGAGATCACGGCGATCAGCAAGTGCGTCAGCGCGATGTTCCAGGCCTGCACGTAGATTGGGTCCAGCACCGCCGCGAGCGGCACGTGAATCACCACCGCCCACGGCGCACCCTCGAGCATGTCCCAGGTGTGCAGGTACTCCAGACCGTCGTCGGAGACGGCGCGCAGGTCACGGCCACCGGCGCGGATCAAGTCGAGCTGCTCCTGGGGGACGACCTCCTGGGAAACGGCCGTGGAGCCCTCCGAGTCCACCAGCACCCGCCCGGACCGCAGGTCCACCAGCTCCACCCTGCTTCCAGGCGGCAGCGGCACCCCCGTCAAGACACTCACCAGACGGAGCGTCTTCAGACCGATCACGGCCAGACCGCGCCGCTCCGGCGCCCGCTCGTCCTGCACCGGGACGGCGATCGGCAGGACCGGATCGCGATTCGAGAGGGCCAGCAACGGCTCAGACGTCACGCTGAGTGCGCCGGTCGCCACCGCTTCACGCGCGTACACCCGCCCAGTCAGATTCGGACGCGCGCTGCCGTCGTAGTTGGAGGCGCCGTGCGTCTCCAGATCCAGGGTGGCGAAGACCAGGGCGTTCAGCCGCTGGTCCGGCGTCGCCAGCGCCCGCAGCAGCCGGTCCCGATCCTCGTCCGAGCCGTCCCAGAAGGCCGGCAGCCCTTCGACCGAACGGGCCAGCGCCACGACGTGCCGCAGCCGCTCGTCGAGCTCGTCGGCGGCGCGCTCGGCCATCGTCGCCGTGACCTCGATCGTCCGGGCCTCAGTCGCCATGACGTTCGCGCGCGTCTGCGCCAGCGAGATCGCCAACGAGATCACGTAGATCACCACGAATAGCGTCAGGATCCCTGACGCTGTGGACAGTCGATCGAGAACGCCGACAAACCTGCCGAGCCGGGTCACTGACCCTCCGTGGACGCCCCCGTCACCGTGCGGTGCATCATAGCTGCTACCGTCCGAGGCGCCCCGTTGCATTAGTGAACGACCGCCGTGTCAGGGGAGGGACGACTTACGGCGCGATCACGAGCTGGTCGCGGCCGCTCGACTTCGCCTGGTACAGCGCCCGATCCGCTCGGTCCAGCCAGCCGTCCGCCGCCTCGCCACGCTTCAGCTCGGCCAGCCCGATCGAGGCCGTCATCGAGAAGCTCTGCCCGTCACGCGAGACGGTCAGGTTCCGGATCCCCTCCAGGAACCGCGTCGCCAGACGCTCGCTCTGGTTGATCCTGGTCTGGGGCAGGATCGCCACGAACTCGTCCCCGCCGTACCGCGCGATGAAGTCACTCCGGCGCGGGAAGCTCCGCACCAGATAATCGGCGAACAGGCGCAGCGCCTCGCCACCTCCCCGCGATCAGGTGGCCCCTGCACATGATAGGTGTCCCGATACCACGCCGTCAGTGCACGTTCCACGGGTTGCGAGAACACCCGAGTGGGCGGCAGACCTCGGGCAGGTACACTTGACCGATCACTGCCTGCTGGCTACTGCCCGCTCGGAGGAGGAGGACGGCGTGGAGTCACTGCCGCTCGGCCAGTACTACGCCCGCAAGGTCGGCGAGACCCAGCGCGAGATCCAGCGCTTCGAGCGCGAGCGCAGGCGCCTCGTCAGGGTGGACGACCACGCCTTCATCAACCTCGAGCTGCCGCGCGGCGACGCCGACGATCTGGAAGTCGCGCGGCGCGCCGCGAACGTCGAGGCCGCCGCCCTGGAGCAGCGCGAGGAGCTGCTCCGCCTCACCGTCGAGATCCTGAAGCTCCAGGACCGGCTCCAGTACTACCGCCAGCTCGAAGCACTCCACGCGGACGGCACCCTCCGCGGCCCCAACTGACCGGTGCCCGTCAGCATTCTGCTTCCACCATCCACGGCCCTGGCGATGCGGCTTCAACCCATGACCCGCCGGGTTGCCGTACTACCGGGATGCCAGCTACCCTCCGAATGCCACGCCACCACTGATCGTGAGGCCCCGATGGACGACGTGCCGTCTGACTCGCTCGAAGCCGCCCTCGCCCACACCGAAGCTGCCGCCGAGTGCGCCCAGAACGCCAGCGCGGACCTGGCCAGGGCTCTGCGGCGGCTCCGCGCATCCGCCCAGGTCGGAAATCTCCGCGATCTCCGCGCTACGCTTGCCACCGTCCAGCAGACCGCCGAGCGTGCTCGTGATGAAGCCGATCGAGTCGCGTCGAGCTGGCACCTGGACGAGGACGCCTACTTCAACTCCGGCCGCTACTCTGAGGAGTTGCTGGCTGCCGCCCAGGCTACCGGCCTCCAACTGTTCGAGCGCGACGAGCGGTTCTACTGCTACCCGGTCCTGGTCCGCGTCGCTCCCGCCGAGCGCTCCGTGTTCGTCGATCGAGCGCGCGAGCGGCGCATCCGGCCGTCCGTGCTGGTCGAGCACCTTCGCGAGGTCCAGCGCCGGCCGCCACGCTTCCGCCCGGAGGCGTTCCTCGATGCGCTCTTCCGAGTGTACGGCCACCTCGTCGCGAAGCGCGGCCCCGACCAACTTGACGCCGGCCTTCCCGTGCCGCTGGTAGACGTCTACGAGCTGATGACCTTGATGCCGGGCTCCAGCCGGGACTACTCACGCCAGGAGTTCGCCCGCGACGTCTACTTGCTCGATCGCGGCGGCGTCACCACCACCCGGCGCGGCTACGTCGTCAGCTTCCCGGCCAGCACCGGCGCCCGCGCCAGCACCGCTATGCGCGTCGTAACCGAGAGCGGCCAGGAAAAAGTCTACTACGGCCTCGCCTTCTCGCCGGGCGGGTAAACTCTCAGAAGATGGAGATTCAGCCGTCGACCTGGCTCGACGTGATCCGCCAGGAGTACCTGAATGACTTCGTCCGCGCCGGCGGCGCCGCCGTCAAAGTCGCCGTCGCCGACGACGAGCCGGCCCGCCACGGTCTCCGTGACCAGCTTCGCCGGCTCGGCCAGGCCGATGGCTACCGCATCGCCATCGTGGATGCTGCCGAGACGAAGGTCCAGATGGTGGACCGCGTCTTCCACGCCGTCGCCCGCCAGATGCCGTGGGAGGAGACTGCCCGGGCCTTCCTCGCCCGGACCATCGCCGAGAACGGCTACCAGCTTCCCGCCGATCCGACGAATCTGACACTCGCCGCCCTGGCCGCCGCCAACGACGTTCCAGACCGCCGTCTCAACACCAGCATCACCGACATCCTCTGGCGCGAGTTGTTCAAGGACTACGCCATGAGCCAGGAGTTTCGCCTGGCGATGGTCCGCCTCTGCCGTGCCCAGCTCTCCCCGGACGACGAGCCCGCCGTCACCGACGCCGTCACGGCCTGGCTACACGGCGAGCTGCGCCGGATCTCAGAGGTCAAGCGCGCCCTGATCTTTCAGCGAATCGCCAGGCACAACGCCCGCCACATGCTCGCGTCGCTGGCCCACTGGCTGCGCATCACCGGATCATCGGGCCTGCTGCTGGTGCTGGACATCGCCCGCTGCCCGCTGACCGTCCCCCGCGAGCAGCGTGACGACGGTGTCTACTACAGCCGCCCCGCTACCTTCGACGCCTACGAGATGCTGCGCCAGCTCATCGACGGCACGGACGACGTCGAGGGCCTCTTCGTCGCCGTCCTGGCCGGCCGCGAGTTCACCACCGACCTTCGGCGCAGCTACGTCCAGTACCCGGCCCTGCACTACCGCCTCGCGGACGAGGTCCACGATCAGTACCGCCCCAACCCGCTGGCCGCCCTCGTGAGGATCGCCAATGCATCCTGACGACCACGCCCCCCAGGCGGAGCTCACCCGCGTTCAGGCCCGCCGTGCCATCGAGGCGTTGCGCGCCGGTGTGCCCAACCATGACGCCGTCCTCGCGCTCGGCGGAGGCCAGCCCCGGATCGAAGCACGTTTCCGGGCCCTCCTGGAGCGTGCGGCCGACGACGTCGCCAAAGGCACCCAGACGCCTGGCCTGCTGGTCGCCGGCGACTTCGGGACCGGCAAGTCCCACCTGCTCGAAGCGTTGGAGCAGCTCGCCCTGCGCGAAAACTTCGTCGTCAGCAAGATCGTCGTCAGCAAAGAGACACCGCTCCACGATCCAGACAAGCTGTACCGAGCGGCGGTCCAGGCGGCCGTCGTGCCCGGCAAGCGCGGCAGCGCCCTCACCGAGATCGCCTTCAGCCTCAACTTCGAGAGCCAGGCGTACCACGATCTCTCGGCCTGGGCCGGCCAGCCGTCCAGCGGCCTCGGCTCACGCTTCCCGGCCTCGCTGTTCATCTTCGAGCGGACCCGAGACGAAGAGGTCCGCGATCGGATCATCTCCTTCTGGGGCGGCGACCCGATCGACGTCCGGCAGTTCCGGGGCTGGCTCCGTGACCAGGGTGAGGCGGCCACCTACCGCCTGGAGCGGATCGGCAAGCGCGACCTGCCGCTTCAGTATTTCACCTTTACCAGCCGCCTGATCGCGGCGGCCGGCTACGCCGGCTGGGTGCTGCTGATGGACGAGCTCGAGCTGATCGCTCAGTACTCGTTCAAGGCCCGCGCCCGCGCCTACGCCGAGCTTGCCCGCTGGGCCGGCCGCCTGCGCGGGCAGCGCTGCCCTGGCCTGGTCTCCCTGTTCGCGATCACCCAGGATTTCAGCACGGCGATGCTCCATCAGCGCAACGACCTGGAGCGCATCCCCGGCCGGCTCCGCGCCACCGAGAACGAGGCGGACAGCACCATCGCCGACGGCGCCGAGATCGGCATGCGGCTGATCGAACGCGATCGCGTCCCCCTCAGCCCACCGGACCTGCGCGGCCTCGACGAGCTGCGGGCACAGCTCAGCGCGCTCCACGGCCTCGCCTACGGCTGGCAGCCGCCGGACGTTGACGCCGGCGAGCGGGCGATCTCCACCAGCATGCGCCAGTACGTCCGCCGCTGGATCAACGAATGGGACCTCCTGCGCCTCTACCCTGACTACCGCCCCTCGATGGTCGCCGAGCGCGTCCAGTTCGACTACGAGGAGGACCACGACCTGGAAGTCGAGGACGGCGACACGGCAGAGGCTCGGTAGGGTGCCGATCGCCTTCCGGGACGCCGCCGACCTCGACGACCTTGGCCTCGCCAGCTACCTGCGCATCGAGCGATCGGCTCGCGGCTCCACCTATCTCGGCGCGCTCTTCACGATCAACGCCCGCGGCGAGCCGATCGAGCTGGTCTACAACGCACTGGAGACGCCGCACCCCCTGCTCTGGCGCCCCGCCGACCTGCGCCGCCACGCCGAGCGCCGCCTCACCACCTCGTTGCTGAGCGTCGCCGAATCCGCTCCCCGGCTCCTCTTCTGCCTGGCCGACGAGGTCGGCATCGAGCTGTTCGCCCAGGACGTCGAGATCGAGCTGCCCATCGGCCGCGTCGACCGCCCAGACGATGCACCCCGCCGCTCCACCGACGCAGCCCGCCCTGCCCCCTCCCATCGTGACGCCGAGTCGCGGTCCCTGCCGGCCATCGCGGGCTCCGTCCACGTCGTCTGGCAGCCGGCCCCGCCCGCCGAGCACTCCCCGGAACGCGCCCTCTTCGAGCAGCTCAGCGCACGCGGCCTGCTGCTGGAACCGTTCGCCCGCGCAAGTGACGCCCTCCGCGAGATCTACGGCCCTCGCGAGATGGAGACATAACGTCAGTCGCTTGCAATACCGCCGAACAGCGATATCCTGGGCTTCCTTACAGCTTGGAGGGCTGGCGAGTGACGGCAGTGCCCCCTGGTCTCGTCTGTATGGTACGAGATCGTATCCTGGTAGGTGATGTCACAATTGGTCCACATGTCTGGGCGCACGGGCGTGTTGATCGATTCGGCCTGGGTCAGGTCCGAGAGGTTGCCCTGACGGGACACCCCATCGACTGGATGCGGGACCGACAGCGCATACTGTTTTGTGGACGTGTTCGCAACGACGACCTGCGGTGGATCTGGCTGCACGTCGTCGTCGAGTACCTTCACCCTGAGCTGGCAGGATCGGTAACCGCATATCGACCCGATCCGGCAGAATGGGAAGAGCCGCCACTACAGCGCCGGAGGTAATCATGGGAGAGTACGAGGACTACTGCACGTTTTGCATGGCGACGGCGCTTGAACCGACGACGATCACGATGGAGCGCGAGGTCAAGTCGGTAAAGATCACGGTGGAGGGCGTGCCGGCGACGCACTGTCGCTCCTGCGGAGAAACCGGCGTGAGCGGGAAGATCGCTTTCCCAATCGACGAGGCAATGGTTAGCATCCTGACCGCCACCGGGGCGACGGTGTCGCCCACCCCGGACGAGATCGCCACGCTGCGGGCCGACAACCTGGCTCTGGCCCAGGCCCTCAAGCAAAAGCACCTGTTGGCTGACGAGCCAACAGAAGAGCCCAGCAGCGCGACCACCCGCGCCTGACCTCGCCGATCCGTTGTGCGCTTCCTGATGAACTGATCGACGTGACGATGTGAGCACGACTGAATTGACCTGGTGGCATGACGTCGGGGACCAGGACGACCGCGCCCGCTGGCTCGGCCTGATCCCCCGGCCCGTCCGGCTCGCGCTCAGCCAGCCAGAGCGCCGCGCAGAGGAGCGCCCAGCGGCCCGCCCTGCCGAACGCTTCCCGATCGCCGATCCCGAGCCGATGCTGCCGGGCCGCCACCTGGTCTCCCTGCCAGAGCTCGCCGAGGCCGGGCGCGTCAACACCGCCCTCCGCCTGCCTCCCGGCGTCCCACATGGACGGGTAGACCTCGCCGGCATCCGCCTGGACGATCACTCGGCCGCCCCCTGGTGGGACGCTCCGCGCGGTGAAGGTGACTCACTGCTGGAGGAGCGGCCGTTCCACGAGCGCGAAGTGCCGCTCTGGCGCCGTCTCGCCATCGCACTCCAGCTCCCCACCTACCTGCTCCTGGACCAGGCCGGTCCGGTCGAGTGGCCCGAAGCCCTCTTTCCCTATCAGGTGGACGGCGTCCGGGCCCTTCTCCAGCGCGATGCCCTCCTCCTGGCCGACGACATGGGGCTCGGCAAGACGATCCAGGCGATCGCGGCGCTCCGCATTCTGGTCCTCCAACGACGGGCCGAGCGCGCACTTTGCGTCGCGCCGGCCGGCCTCCTCGCCCAGTGGCGCGAAGCGCTCAGCCGCTGGGCGCCGGAGCTACGCATCTCGACGGTGCGCGGCCCCGCCGTCGAACGCGTCTGGCAGTGGCGCACGCCAGCGCACATCTACCTCGTCAGCTACGACACCCTGCGCGCGGACACCACCGCCAACCCGGCCTCGCCGCCGCGCCGCCAGACCTGGGACGTCCTGATCCTGGACGAGGCCCAGCGCACCAAAAACCCGGACTCAGACACCCATCGGGCCTGCAAGCGGCTGCCACGACTCCGTACCTGGGCGCTCACCGGCACGCCCATGGAGAACAGCGTCGAGGAGCTGGCGGCCGTCCTGGAGCTAGTACGCGGCGGCCCGGACGACCCTGCCCCGACCGGGCTGCTCAGCGGCTCAGCCTTGCGGGCTCGCCAGCGCGAGGTCCAGCTTCGGCGGCGCCGCGCCGACGTCCTGCCCGAGCTCCCGCCCAAGACCGTCACCCGGGTGCCCCTCACGTTGACCGGTCGCCAGCGCGAGAGCTACGAGCGCGCCGAGCGTGAGGGCGTCCTCGGTCTCCGCGAGCGCGGCGACGCCCTCCGCGTCGAGAACGTTCTTGAGCTGATCATCCGCCTCAAGCAGATCTGCAACGTCGACCCGGTCAGCGGGCGCTCCGCGAAGCTCGACGACCTCGCCGAGCGCCTCGAAACACTCCAGGCCGAGGGTCACCAGGCGCTGATCTTCACCCAGTTCGTCGACGAGCGCCACGGCGCCAGGGCGATCGCCCGCCGCCTACACGCTCAGCGACCGCTCCTCTACACCGGCGGCCTGACACCTGCCGAACGCGAGGCCGTCGTCAGGCGCTTCCGCGATCAGCCCGAGCACACCGCGCTGATCCTCTCGCTCCAGACCGGTGCCGAGGGGCTGAACCTCCAGACCGCATCGTACGTCTTCCACTTTGACCGCTGGTGGAACCCGGCTCGCGAGCGCCAGGCCGAGGGACGCAGCCACCGCCTCGGCCAGACCCGGCCGGTCCACGTCTATACCTACGTCTGCGAGAACACGATCGAGGAGCGGATCGACGCCACCCTTGAGAACAAGCAGCGGCTGTTCGACGAGGTCGTCGACGGGGTCAGTCTGGACCTGACCAGCGCACTCGATCAAGACGAGCTGTTCGGCCTCTTCAACCTCACCCCGCCCTTGCGCCCCGACCGCCCGCCCAGGTAATGCCGGCCACGACGTCCTGAGAGCGTAGGTTACCTACCTTGACCACTGATCCGAACCTGCTATCGCGCTACCAGAGTCGAAAGCTCTGCGTGAGACAGGCGTCCATGTTGCTCAAGAGAGCGCTGATTTCTAACGGCGCAACAGGAAAGGCTCCTGCCTCGTGCATGTACCTGTTCCGGACGTTCACGACCCGACGCTGGAAGTACCTTGCAGTACCCGGCGGCAGCCGATTCCCGTGAATTCCGGAGCTCTCCAGCTGCTGCAACATCCTTCCGAGACTGTTGTTTGGAACGGCGCCCGCTGCCCGGATGAGAGAGGACAAACCTGAATCGAGAGCACGAGTCGAGTGCAACACTTGAAGCAACAGGCGTCGCGGCATCTGCCTCACACGATCAGCACGCACGACCTCCTCGAATTCACGATTGACGATCTGCGCTTCCGAAACTGGAATGTGGCTCCCCGCGATGATGGCTTGCATGGCGCTGATTCGTCTCCTATGCGCGCTCACCCACCGTCCCTCGAAGCCACTCTGCAGTCTGCCGTACGCTCTGCGAGAACTCGCTCTCTGACGGATCTTCAAGCAACGCCCAACCGGCGAATGCCGAAGCACGCAGCGGCTTGAGCGGATCCTCACGAAACGAGCGAGCCCCCTGAACGACGAACACCCCAGCGGTTGGACGTCCAAGATACGGAACGCCATTGTCGATTCGGAAGGCCGTCTCGGCAGCCAGCGCCAGGTATGGGCGGATGCGCTCACGAACGCTTCGTCCTGTCACGGCTTCGCCGCCAACCAGGGCGCCGTCCCGTACTCTCACGTTCACACTACGGACAAGCGGCAGCTCCGACTGAGTCAGGAGGTGCCCCGCCCACATGGGTACCAGCGACGATGCAGCGTGGCCGTTACCAGGCTGGCCGGGTAATACCGGCTCATTGTCGTAGACGTCCGGACCGTCGAACAGATCCTCATCGCGAGCGGACAGCTTCGGCTGATGGGCGAGACTGACGGTCATCAGGAACGTCGAACGCCACTCAACCATGCGTCGCGTTGCTTCGGGGATCTTCCGGTGCTCCAGCGACTTTGTTCGCAGCCGACGAAGTGCTGACCGGTCTTCGACATTGACGATCGCATGAAAGTCGTGACTCAACGACTCAAGCTGCGAGATGTCGTACGCATCCTCGACGGCGAGCAGACACTGCGCATGGTCGGGAAGCGCCAGGCGAGACAGCACCAGTCGCGTACGAAGCTGCTCCGGGCGCCTGCGCTCATGTGATTTCGGAACGAAGACGGCGATCAGCCGCCCGGACTGTCCTGCAAGGACATCAGGCCCCTCAAAGAGCTCAGGGAGATCCGGCTCGAGTGAGACCGTAAAGTCGTCCTCGAAGCTCTCAGCAATCTCGAGCAGGGTGTTACGCCGACTCACAGAAGCCCTCTGTCAACAACGGTCACTTCTACGGCCGCCTGCCGAATCGTAGCATTGACAGTCGAGCCCGTGGACGCGCCTCAGAAGGAGACGGTGGGCACAGCCCGCTCGGCGGCGTCGTCCAGCGCGAACGGGTCGGCCGTCCGGAACCCCAGACTCGCCGCGAACAGCACCGCCGGGAACTGCTGCCGCGCCGTGTTGTACGCCATCGCCGAGTCGTTGTAGTGCTGCCGCGCGAACGCGATCCGGTTCTCGGTGGACGACAGCTCCTCCTGGAGCATCAGCATATTCTCGTTCGAGCGGAGCGCAGGGTACGCCTCGGCCACTGCAAACAGCGACCGCATCGCCCCCGTCAACTCGTTCTCAGCCTGGGATCGCGCCGCGACGTCGTTGCCCGCTGCGATAGCGCTCGCCCGGGCCTGCGTCACCCGATCCAGCACCGCGCGCTCGTGCGCCATGATCCCCTTCACCGCGTTGACCAGGTTCGGCACCAGGTCGTGCCGTCGCTTCAACTGGACGTCGATCTGCGACCAGGCGTTCCGGACCCGGTTTCGCAGGCCCACCAGCCCGTTGTAGATGATCACCCCGACGGCGACCATCACCGCCAGCACCACCACGACCAGACCGACCAGCCCGAGCAGCGCGCCCAGCATCCAGGCCCTCCGTACGTCCCCCGATCCTAAAACAGCAGCTCGAAGACCAGGTAGACGATCCCCATCGGGATCATCATGAACACGATCACCAGCCCCGTCGAGAGTACCACCACCACGCCAAGCAGGAAGACGATCAGCGCGATCAACGGGCTCATCGCCAGCATGAACACCCAATCCTGAGGCGTCTTGCGCTGACTCGCGAGCGCCGCCGGGTCCACGTTCGCACCCATCGCCTGGAGCCGCTTCAGCCGGCTCGGGAGCGACGGGTGGACCGACACCCAGCTCATCTGCCCAAGCTCGGACTGATCGACCGCCCGCGACGCTTCGTCCTCGGCCAGCAGGCGCTGCCGGTACCGATCCCCGGCCCGCAGCCGCGCCGCCATCCGGTCCACGCCGGACGTGCCGGCGCTCTCCCGCTCGACCTCCGCCCGCAGCTCGGCGACGTCCTTCTCGCGCGCCCGCGCCCCCTCCGTCACCCCGCCACCGACCACGAACAGGTGATCAGCCCAGGCGCCCCAGCGGATGCCGCCGCCTCTAGCTAGCAACCCCTGGAGCCCGCGCGCGATTCCATCCGGGTTGCGGGTCAGTTGCACCGCCGTGGCATCGGCCAGGAAGCGACGCGTGCGCCAGGTCCAGGCCAGCAGCGGCCCGAGCAGCGCGAACACCAGCACCATCAGCGCCGTCTTCGCCAGCCCGGCTGCCGCCCAGATCGGGAAGAGCGCCCAGACCCGGATCCGCATCAGCCAGCCACTCACGCTCTGCAGCTCCCGACGCTTCGACTCGTCGTTGCCGAGGACGATGTCGACATCCTCCATCTCCATCATCGAGACTCGAGATCCGAGTAGCCTGGCCGCCTCGGCCGCGCGCGTCGCCGCGTCCCGCCCCTCCGTGTCGTGCAGCACGTCCCACACGCGCAGCAGCGTCAGCCGCGCCGACGAGCTGACCGGCGCGTCCAGCAGCGCGTTGACCAGCCCGAACGTCCGGAACACCGTCACCATCGAGAGTGCCACGCCCAGATCGCCGTTGCCGATCGAGGCGATCTGATGTGCCAGGATCCCCTGCGTCTCGTCGCGGTCCATCTCGTCCAGCAGGCGCCGCGAGACGACCACCACCGCGTCCTCCGGTCCCGAGCCGACCACGGCCGCGTTCGCGATCTGCCCATCGAGCAGCATCACCCTCGGCGCGGGCAGCCCGGCCGCGATCGCCATCTCGTCGACCACGTTGACCAGCTGGCGCTCCTCCAGGTCCGTCAGGTCCGGCTCCCGCGCGCCCAGCCCGATCACCAGGCCGCCCACCCCTGCCCCAGAGAAGAGGCGCCGCAACGTCGTCCAGAGCCCCAGCATCGCCAGGACGCCCGGCAGCAGCAGGAAGACCGCGCCAAGCAGCGCCGCGCCGATCATCGACCACGGCACCCGCCCACGGTCGCTCGCCTCGACCGCGTCGAAGATCGCGCCGATCGACCACGCCACCGAACGGTACAGCTCGGGCACCGCCGGCGGGATCGTCACCAGCAAACTGACCAGCTTCGTCAGCAGGATGATCGCCAGGACGATGATCGGCGTCACCACCAGCGAGAGCGGCAGGCCGGCCAGGATCACCGCCGGCGTCGAAATCGCCGTCAGCCGCAGCGCCCGCCGCCGGTGCCTGGCCTGCTCCTCGAAGAAGCTCTCCCGATTGGCCGGCCCCTCGACGTGCTGCCACGGCCCCGGACTGGTCGTTCGCTGCCCGCCCGGCCTGCACTCGGCCGGCTCGTCGGAGGCAGCTGGTGGCTCGGCGTCAGGAAATCTGGGTGGCGTGGGGTGTGGCCCCTGCCGCCGACGCTCGGCCAGCCGGGCGCTCAGTGTGCCCTCGGAGGTGCCGCGTCGCGGGGCCGGTGGCGGGCTCTCGGGAGCGTCCCGCCAGCTGCGCGCGTCGCTCGAAAGTCGCTCGTAGGGGCGTGGTTCAGCCGCCTGACCGGCGTCGTCCTCCCGCGGGCGCGGATCGACCGTGAAAGGGCGTGGAGTCGGAGTGTCGTCGTCGATCACGGAAGGGCCGGTCCCTCACATTGGCGGAGCCACAGCGCGGCGCCCCGGTCACAACGTCACGCCCACGCCGTTCGGGCCGCCCCAGCCTACCAGAACTCGCCGCCTTCCGCTGTCAGCCTGCCAACAGCACACCGCTACGCGACGCCCGCCGCCTCCTTCGCCTGCCGCAGATGACCGTGCAGATGGTCCAGCAACGACGATTGGACCAGGCTTCGCACGGTCAGTTTCCCCTCGCGGATGTGGTCGCCTTCCACCGACCAGCCCTCCTCCGGGATGCTCCGCAAGACCGCGCAGGCCTCGCGCACGCCCATCCGCACCAGGTCGGCGCCCTCCTTCGGACCACGATCGGCCAGCCGCGCGACTGCCGCCAGTCGCCCCGGATCCTCTGGCGGGCGCCCCGCCTTCCCGCCTCCTTCCAGCGCCAGCCGCCGGGCGTGGGTCGAGAACGTCAGCGGCGCCTCCGAAACGTGACCGGTGATCTCGGCAACGGTCCACTCGTTCGGGTCCGGCCGCCGGCGGAACTGCTCCTCCGTGAGCGCCTCCACGAAACGCGCGTACTCCTCGGCAACCTGCTCGATCTGGGCGATCAACTCGGCGGTGCTGTTGCTGGTCATCATCTTCTCCCTCGCGGCCCCGGCCAGCCCGAACGCTGTCCCAGCGGCCCGACGTCCTGACCGATCCGAATAGTACCCGTCCAGGTTGACCCCGGTCGCTGGTCTACCTCTTGCCCCAGATCCCCCCATGACCGAGATCGTCCGGCGCATGACATGGGACCGTCAGCAGCCGCTCGACGCCGATGCGCTGCTCACCCGCGAGTGGCTGGTGACGAACGGCCTCGGCGGCTCAGCCTCCGGCACCGTCGCCGGCGTCGCCACCCGCCGCTTCCACGGCATGCTCGTCGCCGCCCTGCCGGCCCCGCTCGGCCGGATCGTCATGCTCAACCATCTCTCGGAGCAGCTTCGCCTGCCGGACGACCGCGTGATCGAGCTCGGCGGCAGCGAGCCCGCCGAAGGCGCCCCCCGCCTCCCCGGCATCACGCACCTCGCCGAGCTCCGCCTGGAGCTCGGCCTCCCGGTCTGGCGCTACGACGCCGAGGGATACCAGATCGAGAAGCGCATCATCCTGCCCCACGGCCAGAACACCGTCCACCTCACCTATCAACTGCTGGCCGGCCCCGGCCCGGTCGAACTGGAGCTGCGCCCATCGCTCCACTTCCGACCCCACGAGGGCCGCGTCGATCGGCCGATCGCCGAACCGTACGTCCTGACCGCCATCGGCGACCACTACGAGGTCGCTGGACCGCCCGAGCTGCCGCCGCTCCGGCTCACCCTCTATGGCGCCCCCGGCCTGCTGATGCTCGACGGAGGCCACACCGTTGACGCTCGGTACCGCGTCGAGGACGAGCGCGGCTACGACGCCCGCGGCCCCGTCTGGAGCCCCGGCGCCTTCGCGATTGACCTCACCCCCCCAGCCCCCCTCTCCGGCGCGGAGAGGGGGGAGCAGGACCGAACAGGTCTCCCCTCCCCTCGCAGGGGAGGGGTTGGGGGTGGGGTCTCCTCCGTCACCCTGATCGCCTCCGCCGAGCCCTGGCAAACCATCCTCGCCCTCACCCCGGACGAGGCCGCCCGCGCCGAGCACCAGCGCCGGCTCCGGCTGCTCCAGGCCGCCCCGCCAGCCGCCCGCTCCGGCCCCGCCGCCGAGCTCGTCCTCGCCGCCGACCAGTTCATCATCACCCCCGCCGGTCGCGTCGAGGACCTGACGCGCGCCCAGGCCACCGGCGACCAGGTCCGGACCGTCATCGCCGGCTACCACTGGTTCACGGACTGGGGCCGCGACACCATGATCTCGCTGGAGGGGCTCACACTCGCCACCGGCCGCCACGTCGAGGCCGGCTCGATCCTCCGGATGTTCGCGCGCCACGTCCAAGACGGCCTGATCCCGAACATGTTCCCCGAGGGCGAGAACGAGGGGCTCTACCACACCGCCGACGCTACCCTCTGGTTCTTCCACGCCCTCGACCGCTACCTGCGCTCCACGAACGACCGCGCCACCCTCCAGCTCCTCCTGCCGACCCTCTGCGAGATCGTCGAGCACCATCTGCAAGATACGCTTCGGGATCGGCGTCGATCCTGCGGACGGCCTGCTCCGCCAGGGCGCCGAAGGGTACCAGCTCACCTGGATGGACGCCAAGGTGGACGACTGGGTGGTCACGCCTCGAAGGGGCAAGGCCGTCGAGATCAACGCCCTCTGGCACAACGCCCTCTGCCTGCTGGCCGGCTGGCTTCACGAAGAAGGCGACGAAGCCGCCACCCTGACGTTGACCGAGCACGCCGATCGAGCCCGCGTCTCGTTCAACCGCCGCTTCTGGTACCCCGAGGGCGGCCACCTCTACGACGTCGTGGACGGCGATCAGGGCGACGACCCGGCCTGCCGCCCGAACCAGCTCTTCGCGATCTCGCTGCCCCACCCGGTCCTGGATCAATCCCGCTGGGAACCCGTCCTCCGCGTCGTGCAGGAGCGCCTGCTGACGCCCGTCGGGCTGCGCTCGCTGGCGCCCGGCCACCCGGACTACAAGGCCCAGTACTTCGGCGACCTCCGCACCCGCGACGCCGCGTACCACCAGGGCACCGTCTGGGGCTGGCTGGCCGGGCCGTTCGTAGACGCCTACTTGAAGATCTTCCCTGACGACCTGGACGGCGCCCGGCGCGCCCTAGCCGGCTTCGACGAGCACCTCGGTGAGGGCTGCCTCGGCACCATCGGCGAGGTCTTCGACGCCGAACTACCGTTCACACCTCGTGGCTGCATCGCCCAGGCCTGGAGCGTCGCCGAGGTGCTGCGCTGCCTCGTCAAGACGGCCCACGACGCGGCCCGGGACTAGCTTGCCGATCGGCGCAGGGCCACCTCCGGTGCTCGTAACCGCTCGCGGAGTCCGCGAGCCGTGGACTGAACTCCACGGCTACCATAGTGCCGTCGCTACGCGACTCACGGGCGATCCCGTTTCGAGGCGCAGGTCGGACCGACGGGCCGCCCGTCATGGGAGGAACAGTGCCATCTGAGAATACGACCGACCCGAACTGCGGGATCTGCGCCGTCAGCACCGGCGCCCGCGACGTCCCGCACGGCATCCTCTACCAGGACGACCTCTGGGTCGTCCGGCACAGCGCGCCGCCGTACGGCGTGGCCGGCTGGCTGACGCTCCAGACCCGCCGCCACTGCCCGGAGCCGGCCAGCTTCAATAACGCCGAGGCTCGCAGCTTCGGCCCCACTCTGCGCTACTTCGAGGGCGTCCTGCGCGAGATCACCGGCGCCCTCCGGATCTACACCGTCGCCATGGGCGAGAGCTTCCCGCACTTCCACGGCCACATGGTCCCGAGGTACGCCGAAACTCCCGGAGACGTGAAGACGTACCGCGTCTTCCTGCTCTCCGAGCAAGCCGCGAAGGGCGAGATCACCGTGGACGAGGCCGAAGTACAGCGGATCTGCGAGGAGTTCAAGGCCCGCGTCGCCGGCGGCATCCCCACCCTCCCCGCCTGACCCTACGACTCACCCTGCTGAGGTGGCGGCGTGGCGGGCCTCGGGGCCTTGCCGGGCGCCGTCCAGCACGCCGTCAGTCCACAGATCGTGCACAGCAGCTCGTCAGGCTGCTGGCCGGCAGCCGGTGCCGGCGCCTGGGTTGCCGCCCGGCTGGGATCCGCGTCTGTGCCGCTCTCCCCTGCCACCTCAGCGCACCCCGGCCGGCGTATGCGACCGCAAGAACGCCCGCATCGCCTCTGTCGCAGAGGCCACCACGTCCTCGTCCTTCCAGCGCACCACCCGCTCGATGCCCGGCAGCAGCTCGGCGATCTCGTCAGACGTGACCTTGGGGTGCGCAAGGTCGTCGCCGTCCATCAACAGAAGCGGCGTCTTGACCGTCTTGACGAAATCGTACGAGACCGAGAAGACCCCGCCGGAGTCGAACAGGCCGTGCCCGTACGCGTCGACGGTCTCCATGGTGAGGTTGGCGCCCTTGTCGATCAACGTCTGGCCCCACGGCTCCCACATCCGTGAACCGAAATAGTTTGGATCGCCCCGATCCACGCCGATCGGCTGCATCAGGATGCCGCTGGTCACTCGTTCAGGAGCCACCTCGCACAGCTTCAGGATGAACGAACAGCCGATGCAGCAGCCGATCGTATGCGCCTGCTGGACCCCCACCGCGTCCAGGACCGCCAGCTGGTCAGCCGCGAGCATCCCCCACGGATCGTCAGGGCGCAGCGGCCCGCTCGAGTTGCCGGCGTTCCGCTGGTCCATCGCGATGATCCGGTACTCGTCCTTGAACGCCGCGATCGGGTTGAGCGGCATCCGGTGCCAGAACGGGATCGCCGAGTTTAGCCCACCCGGGGCCAGCAGCAAGAGCGGATACCCACTGCTGTTGCCGGACTCCTCGTAGTAGATCGTCGCCCCGTCGCGCTCAAACGTCGGCATGGCACACGCCTCCACCTGACGAATCTCGATGCTCGGGCACGCCCGCGCCGGCCGCCCGCACCAGCAAGCGTAGCGGATGGCGTGGGTATGATTCACCACGTGACATTCGAGGAACGCAGGCCCGTCACCCGCTCCGAGCTGGCCGCCGCGCTTCGCCAGGCCGGCGTCCGGACCGGCGGCATCCTGATGGTGCACACCCAGATGAGCGCCATCGGCTGGGTCGTCGGCGGCCAGGACACTGTTGTGCTGGCTCTCCGAGACGCCCTCGGCGAAGACGGCACCCTGCTCGTCTATACCTGCTGGGAGTACGACGCCTTCCACATCGCCGAGTGGTCAGAGGCCCAGCGCGCCGCCTACCTCCGCGAGCCGCCCGTCTTCGACTCAGACCTTTCGCCGAGCTGGACCGGCGTCGGCCGGATCCCAGAGCGGGTCCGGACCTGGCCCGGCGCCCGGCGCAGCGCCCACCCGCTCTGCTCGGTGGCGGCGCTCGGCCCAGACGCCGACATTCTGACCCGCGACCACCGCCTGGACGACGGCCACGGCCCGACCTCGCCGTTCGCCCGCCTCGTCGAGCGACGGGGCCAGATCCTCCTGCTCGGTGCCCCGCTGGAGACGCTGACCATCCTCCACCACGCCGAGGCGCTCGCCAACGTCCCCGAGAAGCGCCGCGTCCAGTTTCCCGCCCGAATCCAGACCCCCACCGGCCCCGCCGACGTCGGGATCGACGTCATCGACACCTCGCGCGGCGCCTTCGACTACGACTCGCTAGACCTGGGCGGGGTCGACGCCTTCGAGGTCATAGCAAAAGAGGCGCTCGCCGCCGGGGTCGGGCGCACCGTTCAGATCGCGAGCGCCACCTCCCACCTCTTCGAGGCCGACGCGCTGGTCGCCTTCGCCGTCGCCTGGCTCGAGCGCCGCTTCTCGAGATGATCGAGCCGGTCGAGGCCTGGAGCTTTCCGCGCTGCACCGTCGAGCGGGTGGTGTACCCGAGCGACGGCCTGCAGATCGTCGGCTGGGTCGTCACGCCGAGCGGGCCGGGCCCGTTCCCACTCCTGGTCTGGAACCACGGCGCCCGAATCGGCCCTGGTGAGACCGATCTCTCCCGGACGCCGAGCTGGCAGCCGGCCGCCGAATGCTGCTCCGAGCTCCGCCCGGAGGGGTGGATCCTGTTCATGCCCGAAGGGCGCGGCTACGCCGGCTCGGACGGCCCGCGCCTGGTCGAGGCCCGAGCACACGGTCTCGCGGCCGTCCTCGCCTTCCTTCACGATCGCGCCCGTGACGTCAACGCTGGCGTGGCGCTCCTGCGCTCGCGCCCGAGCGTGCGTGCCGACCGGATCGCCGTCGCTGGGCTGTCGCAGGGCGGCGTCGTCGCCCTCCTGGCGGCGGCCACGGGCGACTATTGCGGCGTTGTCGCCCAGGCGACCGGCGCCTCGTCGGTCGACCTCACCCTCGGCCTCTTCGACCTGGAACGCGCGATCGAACGGATCGAAGCGCCGATCCTCCTCCAGCACGTTGCCAACGACGCGCACATCCCAGCCGACGTCTCGCGGCGGCTCGCTGCGCATGCCAGGACCGCGAACCGGTCGTTGACCTACCGCGAGTACCCCGGCACCGACGGGCTCGATGGACACCTGCTCTTCTCGGGACCATCCGGCCGCCAGATCTGGTGGCCAGACTATGTCGCGCACCTGGCCCGGGTGCTCAGGAGATGTGAGAGCATGCCCGGCGAGGGTGCGAGCGAGCCCCCGGGCGAGCAGGGAACGGGGCAGAGATCGTGACCGATTCACCCTCCGGCCAGTCCAGGGAGGGCAAGGAGGTCCCCGCGATCGGGCTCTCGTACCTGATCTGCACGACACCGCGCTCAGGCAGCAACTTCCTCTGCGAGGTGCTCCAGACCACGGGCGTCGCCGGCCGGCCAGACGAGTACTTCTGGCACCCGCCGATCTGGGAAGAAGCGTGGAGCACGGCTGAATTCGAGACGTACCTCGAGCGCGTCCTTCGCACGGGCACGTCGCCGAACGGGGTCTTCGGCGTCAAGCTGATGTGGTTCTACCTCGACAAGCTGCTCCCCAGGCTGGCAGCCGTCGCGGGCCTCGCGGACGCGGACCCGCCCGCTATTCTGAGCGCGACCTTCCCGAACCCGCGCTACATCTGGCTCACCCGCCGCGACAAAGTCCGCCAGGGGACCTCGCACTACCGCGCGCTGAAGACGAACGCCTGGCGCAGCGCCGATCGTGCCACCGGAGCAGACGCCGATCCCGCGTTCGACTTCGCCGCGATCGACTCCCTGGTCCGGCAGGCCGTCGCGGACGACCAGTCATGGCAGCGCTGCTTCCGGCAGCACGGCATCGACCCGCTCGGCCTCACCTATGAGGATCTCGCCGCGGATCCCGGACGCGTCGCCCTTCAGATCCTCCGCCACCTGGAGATCCCGCCCCCGGCATCGCCCTGGCCCCCGAGATGGCGACACCAACGCCAGGCCGACGCCCGCTCCGACGACTGGGCCCGCCAGTACGACGCCCTCGCCACGGCGCAGACAATCGACTCAGCGTTCCGCCCTGCTCCCCCTCTCCCGCGTGCGGGAGAGGGGGTCGAGGGGTGAGGGCCGTTTACGCCGGCACCGGCTCCGGCGTCCAGTTCTTGACCGACCCCGGAGCAATCCCGGCCGCCTGCCGCTGCTTCGTCACCGCCTCGATCAGCGCCTGGATGTACCCGTTCGCGAATGCCCGCCCACGATGGCCCCACGGCGTGTCCTGATACGTCTGCGGCACGTGATCGTCGATGAAGAAGCTGTCAAAGCCGATGTCGTAGTAGATCTCCATCGCCTTGAACATGTCCACGTAGCCGGTGTTGATGAATTCCTCCTTGAAGGTGGGCACGGTGCCGGAGACGTTCCGGAAGTGGACGTACAGGATCTTGGTCCGGGAGCCGAAGTAGCGGATCTTGCCGTAGATGTCCTTGTCCGGGTCCGTCTCCGCCATCTCGGCCATCGTGCCCTGGCAGAACTCGATCGCGTTCGAGTCGCTCGGGTAGATCTCGATCAGCCGCGTGTACGAGTCGAAGTCACGGAGCACCTGTGGAATGCCGCCCAGGACCGGGACCGGCGGATCGCACGGGTGGATCCCCAGCATGATCCCCTCCTCCTCGGCGATCGGCGTGATGATCTTGATCCAGTACTCCAGATTCGCCCACATCTCCTCCTCGGAGTAGACGCAGTCATGGGTCAGTGGGTACGTCTGGGCCGTCGCGTCGTCGAAGGCAGTAGCGACCGCGCCGGCCCGGATGCGGGCGGGTGGGGTCCGCCAGACGTGGGAAGGCATCCAGTTGTTGCCAGATTTTTGTGAGTACCCCTTAGCAGTCGCGACTGGATGCGCGGGGGCGAGCGGGAGCCGAGCACTTATAACGTTATAAGTGAGGGCCTGGCGGTCTCCACCAAGTCTGACCAGGAGTGCGACGGGCATCGCTTGATGCAAACACGTAGACCGTACATGATTATTTGACAATCTCCTTCTCGGGCTTTAGAATCACGGCAGGCTACCTAGCACTACTCTGGCGTCATGCCGTCCGAGGGGCGAAACGCCATCTGGGGCTTCCCAAAACCCAGCGAATGCGAAGCTCCGTCCGGTCGTCGACTTCTACCTCCTCCTCGCCGCTGCCCTCGTGGTGCTCCGCCAACTCATTCAGCGCGCCTGCCGGCGCTATCGCTGGCCGACACGCCCGACTTCACGCCGGCTCAAGTAGCGCCCATTGTCGGTCGCTCTAACAAACTACCCGTATACATGCCTGCGCGCCTACGGTGCACAAAGACCGTCACTATGCAGCCGAGGCAAGTGAGCACCGACACCCATTTGCCTATCTCCCACGAGATCGGCTCGAACGAAAACTCGACGATGCTCGATCCGGGAGGGACGCCGACTGCCCGCATCGCATAGTTGGCCCTGAGTATCGGTGCCTCATCACCGTTCACCCGTGCCTTCCAGCCAGGGTAAAAGTTTTCGGACACCACCAGCAGCCCTCGGCTGCTCGTCTCGACCGAATAGATCGCTCCGCAGCACATCGAGCCCATGCGGTGCACGTGAAAACTGCCATCCGTACTCTCAACGTGCTTCTGTGCCTCCGCCCCGTCGAATACTAAGACTTTGGACGGTGTGAAATCCTCGACACGCATTCTCTGCAATGCCCGCACGTCGTCCCCTGCAACCTCGTAGTCGTAAGCGACAAACGCCCGTGGCTGCCACCGCCGGTTCTCGTATACGCTGACAATGTCAGCGTATACGAGAACGAGGTCCGGGTTATCGATCGTTGCTTGCCGCTCAGTGATAACGTATCTAACATTGGCCAAACCCATCAACCTCATGTCGGTCTGATCCCAAGCCAGATCGCGCAGCGTTCTAGGCACCAGATTCTCATAGCCGGACAGGGTCTCGATTCCATACATCTGTAACACATTTGGTGGGAACACTGGATGGCCCGCACTAGTGCTGATTGGCAGCACACGAAATACGCCGTCCTGCTGCTGTAACCAGCTCGTCACGTGCGTCTCAGGATACAACGGATGCTCGTCAGGGTCGATCATCGGCAACCATGACCAGGCGAACAACACGAGCTGCAGTAAACCTACCACCATCAGTCCAACTCTTGCAATGGCAAAGCAAATACCGTCGGTCCGGCTCACCAAAAGAAGGAGCAACAATGCTATCATCCCGCTTGCCAGTGGCACCGTGATCTGATGAGATAGGACTGAGAAGTGCTCGAACATACGGTCGACGCGACTGATCATCCATGCTTCGTTACCGGATGCGAACTGGCCTCGCGCCATGTTCGCCTCCACATACTGAATCGCCAGTGCATGGATGGCCCGGTAGTTGAACCAGACCAAAGCATTTACGGCAACTACGCCGATGCAGACCACCAGCCATAGTCCCATCGACCACGCGAGTAATTTTCGCACCCTGAGCCAGTCGCCGCGCCCCCGGAGGAGGTCATCCAGTGCAAGTGCCCCTACCACAAGCAGTCCCAGCATGTAGACGATAAAGAAGCGATGATAGACGAAACGGTACAGCGGAGTAGCAATCGGGATCAGCAATCCAGCAACTATCAGCACGACGTACGGTCGAACATCTGGCCTGGATCTCCACCCGAGAATCGATCCTTGGATGCCGAGGACCAGCGGCACGAGACCGACGTAACCTGTGAATTCGGCCATTGTGGCATTTGCGATCTTCGTGAGGTCAAAGGCCCTGACGCTCCCCGCCAGCTCCGGGAAGGCGAACGTAATTAGCAGCGGTACGGAGAGAATTCGCTCGATGAGCGAGTAGCTGTGTCCCGAACCGGTTCCGCGGCTACCGCCTTGAACGAGGTCGAGCCAGAATAGCTCAATCGATGGGAGCCACATCGCTGCCGAAAGGCCGAAGCCGACGATCAACACCACGCATGGCACAGCAATGACAGAGGACGGTCCTCGTACTCTGAATTCGCGGGGAGAAAGAAGTCCAACAACCAGTACAACGAAGACCACATATGCTGACGTCTGTAACGTTCCTCCGACAAACGCGAGCGCCGTGAATGCGCCAGATGTGAGAAGGTAGTACGGGGCTCCCGTTGAGTCGTACCGACGCAGCATGATGAGGATGTAGGGCACCCAACAGAACGATCCAACTATCGATCGCTGCAGAAGTATCGTCACGAACAGGCTGTTTAGCATGTATGACGCCGAAAAGAATATCGCAACATACTGCGAGATTCCATAGGTGCGCAATAATAGATACATCCCTGTGTAGGCAATGATGAGTTGAAAGAGCATCTGAACTTGATATGCCATTGGCATCTGGCAACACAAGAGAAGGACGTTGGTCGGGTCAAAGTGCGCGGCCATTGTCTGGGCGTACTGTGGATATCCGCCTAAGATATTCGGATTCCACCATGGGAGCGTCCGATCCAGCAGGGCGTTCCTGGTGATGGCTTTGTAGGGGTAAAACTGGGTCACGACGTCGTAGAGGAAATGGTTGTAGACTTCGACGCTGCGATGGTGGGCCGAGTACGGCAAAAACATTGTGTTGAGCTGGTCGAGCGGCAGCAAGATCCTGCCAGTGAGGACCAGCGGATGGAACGTCACAAGCAGGAGACTCACGGGGACCAGGACTGCCGGAAGGATGGTAGCCTTGGCGCGCAGCCGCCCAACAAGTGAAGCGAGATGATCTGGCATGCGCCCCGATCTCAGTGTTCTCAGGTGACGAGTGACTGGTCCAACTGGTGACCGAGCCCGACCGCCCCCTGAACCCAGTGCCCACGACCGTCGGGTCCCGTAAGGCGATGCGATCGGCCATCTGCACCAGCAGGGCCGGATCGACCGGCCGGCCATCGAGATGGACGATGCCAGCCAGTCCGCTCACGCGCCGACTCCCGGTCGTGCCGCCAGCGGCTGGGGCGGGTGGCTCGGCCGATACTACCAAAGCGATCGGTGCCGTGTCGATCAGGTGCCTGTGCAGACGTGTGGGGAGAGGCGCCGACCGCATGCCCTGAACCGGGCCGGCGAGACTTCGAGACGGGTTACACATCGCGTGAGAGAAGAGTCCGGAGGGAGCGTAACTGAGCACGTAGGGCGACGCGCAGCGCGGCGAGGAGCCAGGCAGGCTGGCTCTCCCTTACCCGTGATAGTGGCGGGGAATTCAGTCGTGGTCTGGGGCCATCGGCATGCGTCTGCGGTCTGGAGTCGGATGTGCCCCGCTGAGCGGGGAAGTCGCTCTGGTTGGAGGCCGCGATGTCGTTGCACGCGCGGGAGCCGGACCGCGTCCCCGAGGAGAGCGCGCGTGCCGCGTTCCCTGTCAAGTTACGGCTGGAAGTGCACCACCCCGTTACGGCCAACGTGCGTGGTGGCTGTCCCCGGGTCCTCGCACAACCTGCGCTGGGAGCTCCGCTACCTCCGCGAGTCCGGTTGGCACGAGAAGCTGTTCATCGTGACGACGCCCGACCGGGACTACGATGAAGGATCCCGTTGGCGGCACCTACGACGGCTCGGTCGCTTCCTGCGGCACGGGAGTTGGAAGGAGGCCAAGGGGCCCCAGCCTCTTCCGTGGGAGCCGTTCGCGCGCTCCCTGCAGGCGACGGGATACACGTGCCTCGCGAGCGATCCCGGGCCCGGTGCGGTCGTCGGGTTCGAGGCCGACGGACAGGCGATCGTCCTCGCGACGAACGCCCGGCATCCGACCGACTTCGTCGAACCCATCCGCCGGAAGATCGCTCCGCAGAACGCGGCTCTCCGGCCAGTCGCTCCGGCCTTCGGTGCGCACGACACGAAACGCGCCCTACCCACCGGCGGCCCTCGTCACGTCGCCGACCTTGCAGGACAGCGGTCGGTCCGACAAGCGATGGTGTTCTACGCCTTCTATCTCCTGCTGGCATATCTGGTCGTCGTCCTCTTCGCCGTGGGGATCGTGGTGATCGATCCGGCGGCCGGGATCGACGACGCGCCTTCAACCACGATGGATCTCGTACAGTGGGTCTGGCTCAGCGTGTTCACCCTGGGATTGTCGTTCGCGATCCTCGCTCGGAAGCAAGCGCTTGGTCACTTGGGCTACTGGGCAGTGGCACTCATTGGCGGCCTCGGCGCCGCGCTGGTCGCGTTCCCGCTCGGACTGCTCGCCCCGGCCTTCCTCTCGACCCGACCCACCGACCACGCCGGACCCGGCACGGAGCCGGTCACGTAGCGGCCCCGCCACGTTGGATGAATCCCGCAACTGGTCAGCGTGCTCTGCTGCGTGGACTTACGGAATAGTCGGGGCGGACATCCGCGAGCGAAGCGATGTTCATCTCGAAGATGGCGTCGGGCGCCGGATGACTTCTTGCTTTCCAAGCCCCGGCCAAGAGCCCCACGCTACTGGAGCCCCCAGCCCCGAGCGAGTCGTCCGAAGGGGCGATCGATGGGAGGTCGACGCCGCTGTGGGCCGATCATCAGTTACGTGCCGGTCCGCCCTGCCGTCACTCGATCAATTGGTGAGTCGCAGAGTGCCGGCGGCGACGGTGGCTCTCTGGCCGTGCGTCAATGCCGTCCGTCCGCGCCACCTGGACGCGACTCCGCCGCCAACCTACGCTACCGGGACTGAAAACGGCGCATGGACGCTTCATTGATTCTGCACCAGGACTTTGGGCAGTGGGTCAGGCCACGAGGTTGGCGTGGATGTAGTCCCAGTTGATGTCGTACCCGAGGCCGGGGTCAAGCGAGATGTGGACGAACCCCTCGTCGTCCATCGGGTCAACCAGCGTGTTGAGCCAGGACGGCGGCACGTCGTAGTCGATGAGCGGGTGGAGCAGGCCACGCTCGAAGTAGAGGCCGGGAAGGTACACAGCGCCGAGGACGTGGAGATTACCCACACCGCCACCGTGGACTTCTACATTTAGACCGTTAGCCTCACCCATGGAGTAGCCTCACCCATGGAGCCACACGTCCTGCTCCTGGTCGCCTACCGAGCCAGAGCGGCGTCTGGCTCCTTGACCACGGCGGGCAGCCGCACCGTGAACGTCGAGCCCTGGCCAGAGACGCTTTCGGCCGTCAGGTCGCCGCCCATCAGGCGGCAGAAGTGGCGGCTGATCGCCAGCCCGAGCCCGGTCCCGCCGTACTGGCTCCGAGTGCTGGCCTCGGCCTGGGAGAACGCCTCGAACAGCCGCCCGAGCTGCTCATCCGTCATCCCGATCCCGGTGTCCGTGACGGCGAACCGGATCCAGTCGCCGGGCTCCCGATGTGCGGTCAGGTTGATCGTGCCATGGTCGGTGAACTTGGCGGCGTTCGAGAGCAGGTTGAACAGCGCCTGCCGGACCTTCGTCTGGTCGACCTGCATTGAGCCGATGTCGTCAGAGCAGTCCGAACCTCGGTCGTCGATGCGCCAACAAAAGCTGCGTTGGCTCATGGCAGCGAGATTCGTGCGCTATGGACAGAAAGGAGCGTTGGCAGTGACCGTTGGCAGTGACGGCACAGCTCATGCATGCTGAGGGGACTACCACGCACTCATTGAGTGACTCCGACGCCGGGCCGTTTGTAAAATTGATGACCGAGATGGGAAAGGTTTACAGCATCGCCAGTCAAAAGGGTGGCACGGGTAAGAGTTCAACGAGTGTCTCGCTCGCCGCAGGCTTGGCCCGCCGTGGGGAGAGCGTCCTCCTCGTCGACACTGACAGCCAGGCCAACTCTAGCAAAGTTCTCGTTCCTGATTATCAAAGTTTGAAGAAGGAGGATACAATTTATGCCACTATCCTAGAACGTCACCCTTTGCCGATCCTATCGACATCCATCCCGAATCTTGACATCGTTGCGAGTCACATCCTCCTGTCCCAGACTGACATCGCACTAACGACGGCCATCGATCATCGAGAATCGAGGCTCAAGAACGCTTTGGAGAAGATTAAGGACCTATATAGCTACGTGATTATCGACTGTCCCCCTGCCTTGTCTTGGTTGACCATCAATGCGCTTACAGCCAGCGACTACATCGTAGTAGTGATTAGCCCGGGCTACTTTGAGTTAGAATCGACGATTCAGATTTCAAAAACCATTAGGGAAATACAGGACTATTTCAATCCTGAGCTCAAGCTACGGGGCTTTCTATTTACGATGAATGACCGGACGATTAACTCAAAGAATTCGCTCCGCCTACTTCGCCAAGCTTACCCAGATCAAGTCCTGAACACGGTGATCCCCCGCAATGTGGACCTGAAGGATGCCAATATGGCCAAACAAGATATCTTCGCTTATGGTCCGAACTCCAAGGCAGCCCTGGCGTACCAGCAACTGATCGAGGAGGTGTTTTCATGAGTCGCAGGAAGAAAATTGACATGGAAGCGCTTGTCGATGAGATGGGTGCCGTGGCCTCATTTGCCAGGGAAAATGTTGCTATGACCCAAGCAGACGGCGAGAGGGGAGGCCAGCAGGTACTGCTCGGTTCCTTGCTTCTCTCGCCTCTGGCGTCGCCGACGCATGATCGTCGCACGCTGGCAAATGGAGAATTGGACGTGGCCGTCGGTTGGGATATCGAGCCGGCGATCGAGGGCCAGAGAAACGCGGCCTCAATCCGCGTTATGCGCGCCAACGTCAATCCATCTCAGCCGATCGATGGTGTCGATTCGACCCTTAGGATTCGTGTCCACCAGGGGGCGGACACGCGCGAATTCTCGCTTCGCGCGGTCCACGGGCGGCGTGGCGACTATGTGGCAGACTTTATCCCGACCCGCGCCGGCGACTATCGCTTTGCGTTCGTGGGAACGATCGAAGGACATCCGATCAATGCGGTTTTCGACTCGGCCGACGGAGCGTTCAGTAGCGTCAGACCGACCGTCGACATGGGATTCCCCGTCCGGGTTGTCGGGGCGTCGGAGGCGCTGACCCTCTCGCGCGAGACTTGCTCCACCGCCAAAAGCGCTCGAGCACTCGCCGTGGCTGGTGTTGGCATTGGGGTCGTCGGCTTACTAGTGGCGGTCGCAAGCTATCGTGCCGGCCCGAGACGCAAACCTGCTCCAGCCGCTCCGAGCCAAGTCGCGCCAGGCGACCTCGAATACGAGGGCCAAGCGCAAGCGAAGGACGGACGGGCGCAGAGCCGCTGAGGGCCCCTCCGGGCCCCTGGTGGCTATGGGGGCCACCAGCGGCAGTGCGGGGCTGCTGTGGGCACGAAGAAGCGCCCAGGCTCTCGGATCCGGGCGCTTCAGGAGCAACGGCGTGATGATGAGCCTTGTCGCGGAGCAGTTTCGCGTTATCTTACGGCGTCCGTGACTCGTCACGTTCGCCGTGGTTGGGTGGAGGGGTGTTCGGCCGCCCTAACCGAGCAGACGAGACAAGCTCGTCTGCTCGGAACTGGCCTGCTCCGTCAGGCCGGGACCGGCTCCGGCGTCCAGTTCTTGACCGTCCCCGGAGCGATCCCGGCCGCCTGCCGCTGCTTCGTCACCGCCTCGATCAGCGCCTGGATGTAGCCGTTCGCGAACGCCCGCCCACGATGGCCCCACGGCGTGTCCTGGAACGTCTGCGGCACGTGATCGTCGATGAAGAAGCCGTCAAAGCCGACGTCGTAGTAGATCTCCATCGCCTTGAACATGTCCACGTAGCCGGTGTTGACGAACTCCTCCTTGAACGTCGGGACCGTGCCGGAGACGTTCCGAAAGTGGACGTACAGGATCTTG
>Ga0209382_10001276_pt1 | contig 40013 bp, 39 predicted proteins | sample SoiMetdeltSBSDD5_FD_187599 | JGI IMG/M metagenome (GOLD analysis project Ga0209382, IMG submission 187599) | Bulk soil microbial communities from a Populus tree surrounding site in Tennessee, USA - Soil MetaG P. deltoides SBSDD5 (SPAdes) (version 2) | ecosystem: Environmental > Terrestrial >... | reverse complement strand
TGTGAGACGCACGGGCGGGCTTCACCCCTGGCTGACGCCCGCCCACCATTAGCGTCTGACCGTGGCCCGAGAGGCAGCGTTCTTCGACCTGGACAAGACGGTCATCGCCAAGGCGTCGATGGTGGCTTTCAGCGGACCGCTCCATCGGGCCGGGCTGGTGACCCGCCGGCTGCTGCTGCGGGCGGCCTGGGGCCAGCTGATCTACGCGCAGTTCGGTGCCTCGCCCGCCAAGATGACGAAGATGCGGGACTCGGTCCTGCGCCTCACCCGGGGTTGGGACCAGGCCGAGATCGGCGCCATCGTCCGCGAGACCCTGGTCGACGTCATCGAGCCCATCGTCTTCGACGAGGCGCTCGACCTGATCCGGTCCCACCAGGCCGCGGGGCGGAAGGTGTTCATCGTCTCCACCTCGCCCGAGGAGGTCGTCGCGCCGCTCGCCCGCTACCTCGGCGTCGACGAGGCGATCGCCACCCGGGCCGAGCTGGACGAGCACGGCCGCTATACGGGGCAGATCGAGCTGTACTGCTACGGGCCGGAGAAGGCGGTGGCGATCAAGGCAGCGGCCGAGCGGGACGGCATCGACCTGGCTGCGTCATACGCCTACAGCGACTCGGCGACCGACCTGCCGATGCTGGAGATCGTGGGCCACCCGTCGGTGGTCAATCCCGATCGCGAGCTGGCCAAGGCGGCCGCAGCCCGGGACTGGGAGGTCCTGCGGTTCACCAATCGCGTGCCGCTGCGCGAGCGGGTACCGATGCCGGCGCCGCACCACGCGGCGATCGGTGGGGGAGCGATGCTGCTGATCCTCGGTGCTGCTGTGGCCACCCGCTGGTGGTGGGGTCGACGTCAGTCGTCCACAGCCCCCGCGGCGACGGCAACCCTCCCCGGCGCCACGGGCACTGTGATGCGAGCGTTCAGACGGAACGCACCTTCTTGGCGGCCAAAGTGGCCAGACCGACGAGAACGATGAGGATCAGCAGCTTCTTCATGCGGCTGAGACTAGCTGCCGATGCCTTGCGTGCCGAGGGCGCCCGGGCGGGTCCCGCGGGCAGTCAGACCCAGGTCCTCCTGGCGTCGGCCGCGGTCGGTGTGACCGTCGGGCTGGTCGTCGTGGTCCTGGAGACGGCCACCTTGGACTGGCTGGCCAGCCCGCTGGCCGACCAACCGCTGTGGCTGCGAGCCGCCGGGCCGGCCCTCGGACTGGTGGTCGCCTGGGGAGCGCTGACGCTGCTCACCGCGTCGGCGGGGCTGGGCGCCGGGCAGGACGACTACGTCCGCTCGTTCCACGACCGGGCCGACGCCGAGGTGAGCCCGTCCGAGGTGGTGGGACGCACGCTGGCCAGCGTGGGCACCATCGGCTACGGCGGCGCGCTCGGCCTCGACGGGCCGGCGCTCTACCTCGGCGGCGCCATCGGCCGGACGGCACAGCGCCGGTTGGCCGGGCTGTTCTCCCGGGAGGACGCCCGGATGCTGCTGGTGGTCGGCGGCGCAGCCGGCTTCGCCGCCGTCTTCAAGACCCCCGCCGCCGGCGCCCTGTTCGCGATCGAGGTTCCCTACCGGTCGGACGTGGCCCGCCGGGTGGCGCTGCCCGCCATGATCGGAGCGGTCGCGGGGTACATCACAGCGGCGCTGATCGACGGCGCGACGCCGCTGTTCCCGATGCAGGGTGGCAACGGCTTCGATGCCGTCGACGTGGTGGGCGCAGTGCTGGTCGGCCTGGTCTGTGGGGTGGGCGCCCGCGGCTTCTGCGTGGTCCTCGCCGTCGTGACCGAGCGGGCCGCCGGGGTGCCGGCGGTGCTGCGGCTGCTGGCGGCCGGCGGGGCGCTGTTCGGTCTGGCCTACCTGGCCGAGGCGGTGTTCGACGAGCCCCTGTCGCTCGGTACCGGCTACGACGTCATCGCGTGGGCTGTCGATCCGGTCCACTCCCTCTGGCTGGTGGCCGGGCTGCTGCTGGTCCGCCTCCTCGCCGTGCTGGCCACGGTCGGCGGCGGTGGCGCCGGGGGCCTGTTCATCCCCCTGGTCGTCACCGGTGCGCTCGTGGGCCGGCTGGTCGGCGGGCTCCCAGGGCTCGGCGAGCCCGAGCTCTGGCTGGTGGTCGGCATGGCCGCGTTCGCCGGCGCCGGCTACCGGACGCCCTTCGCCGCGGTTGCGTTCGTGGCCGAGACGACCGGCCAGCCGGGCTTCCTGGTGCCCGCGGTGGTCGCGACCGCGGCGGCGCAGCTGGTGATGGGCCCGGCATCGGTGAGCCGGGCCCAGCGGGCCGGCCGGCGCAGCCGTCTCGAACGCCGGGGTGCCGTCCCGATCAGCATGGTCCTCGAGACCGACGTCCTCACCGTGCCCCCGGACGCGACCATCGCCGAGGTGACCGATCACCACCTGGTCGGGCGGCGCCAGCACGCGGTCGCCGTGGTGGACGGCGAGCGGTACTGCGGGCTGCTGTCGCTGGACGACGTGGCTCGGGTCCGGCCCGCGGACCGGGGCTCGACCACCGTCGGGGCGGTCGTCAAGGCCGAGAGCCCGACCGCGCAGGTGACCTGGCTGGTGCGGGACGCCCTGCGCGGCATGGAGGAGGCGGACTCGGAGATGCTCGCCGTGGTGGACAGCGACGACCGCTTCGTCGGTGTCGTCACCACGGGCGCGATCGCACGCCTCGACGAGGTGCTGGAGCGGACGGGCGAGGCCCCGCCGGGTAACTCGTCAGACGGCTAGCAGGTCGCGGGCGCCGGTGTCCGAGGACGGGTGCCGCAGCTTCGACATGGCGCGGGCTTCGATCTGACGGATCCGCTCCCGGGTCAGGTTGAAGTGCTCGCCCACCTCCTCGAGGGTGCGCGGCTCACCGCGGTCCAGGCCGAAGCGCAGCTTGAGGATCTCGCGCTCCCGCTCGTCCAGGGGCGCGAGCAGCCGGTTGATCTCCTCGGGCAGCAGTGCGGTCGCCGCCACCTCGAAGGGCGACTCGGCCGACCGGTCCTCGACGACGTCGCCGAGCTCGGCATCGCCGTCCTCGCGCAGCGGCTCGGAGAGCGACAGCGGTTCGGCCGCGAAGCGCAGGGCCTCGGTGACCTTGTCCTCGGTCATCTCGACCTCGGCCGCCAGCTCGGTCAGCGTCGCGGGGCGCCCGAGCTTCAGCTCGAGGCGGGCCCGGGCCTTCTGCAGGCGGGCGAGGGTGTCGCCGGCGTGCACCGGGAGGCGGATGGTGCGCCCGGTGTTGGCGATGCCACGGGTGATGGCCTGACGGATCCACCACGTGGCGTAGGTGGAGAACTTGAAGCCCTTGCGCCAGTCGAACTTCTCGACGGCGTGCATCAGGCCCAGGTTCCCCTCCTGGATGAGGTCGAGGAGCGGCAGGCCGGAGGCCTGGTACTTCTTGGCGATCGACACCACCAGCCGCAGGTTGGACTGCACGAACGTGCGCTCTGCGTCCTCACCGTCGCGGGCGGCCCGGCGAAGCTCGCGCTTGCGGGCCGGAGGCAGCTTGGCGCCGCCGGCCTCGAGCTCAGCACGCGCCGAGTTCCCGACCTCGATGGCTTGGGCCAGACGAACCTCGTCGTCCTTGGTGAGCAAGGGGTACTGGCCTATGTCGGTGAGATACAGCCGAACGAGGTCTTCCTCGTCGCGCTCGACGCGCTCCTTGGGCAACGGTGCCGTCCTTCTCGAGTGCGATCGTCGAATGCAGCGAGCCGCCTGGAACGGATCCAACCGAGCGCTGCTGCGGCTCGACCACGCCGAGGACGTGAACGGCCCTCGGGGTCCCGTACAGGATATCGGGCTGGTCAAGCCCGACAACGCTCTGTGCAACGTTCTCACCAGGAGGCTACGCAGCGGGGGCACCGGCGTCCGAGATTCACCGACAGAGTTGTCAGCGTCCCACATCGTGCGCGACTAAGGTGCGGGTCGGGAGGGACAGAACGTGTGGCGGACGAACTCGATCTCACCATCGTGATCATGCGATTCGATGCGACTGATCGCACCCAGCTGGAGGCCGTGCTGGCGAACTACGTCGTGTCGAGTCGTGGTCAACCCGGTTGCCGCAACATCGATCTCTGCAGCTCGGTGACCCAGCCCGGGCGCTACGTGGTCGTCGAGAAGTGGGAATCGTCCGCTGCACAGCGGGCACACTTCGACTCGGACGAGATGGTCAAGATGGCCGAGGCGTGCAAGGAGATCCTGGCGGGGCCACCAGACATCGATCTGCTGGACGCGGTCAGCGCACACGATCTTTGGTGACGGAGGGGAGGGCAAGGGCGTGCAACTCACCCAGGAAGCCATCTTGGCTACGGCGCCCGCGACCCCATCTGCGCCGCCCCGCCGTCAGGCCCATGGGTTGGAGAGTCACCTCACCGCCGCTCGTGACGGGTCGGTCGCGGCCTTCGAGCGTCTCTACCGGGCCCTGGCGTCGCAGGTCGTGTCGTACCTGCGGTGGCATCGGGTGAGCGATCCCGACGGGCTCACCAACGACGTCTTCGCCCAGGTCCACCGCAAGCTCCGCACCTTCCAGGGCGACGAGCAGGGCTTCCGTTCCTGGGTCTTCACCATCGCCCACCACCGGATGATCGACGATCGCCGCCGGGCTCACCGGCAGCCGGTGGTCGACGCCGACGCACGGCTGGACGACCGCCGCCCGGCCGGCGACGTGGAGGACGACGCCTTCGCGCTGCTGGGCTTCGCCCGGGTCCGCGAGCTCCTCGACGTGCTCTCCCCGGACCAGAGGGCCGTCGTCCTGCTCCGGGTGGTCGCTGACCTACCGGTCGAGGAGGTGGCCCGCATCCTCGGCAAGCGCGAGGGGGCGGTCAAGGCCTTGCAGCACCGTGCCATGGCGTCGCTGCGCCGCCACCTGTCCCGCGATCCCACCCCGGCCTGAGGAGCCCGAGGGCCCAGCTGCGGGGCTGCTCTCAGACACTGCCCATATCCGAACGGCGTCCTGTGACGTTCTAGGAGATGGATGTCCCTCCCGTTCAACGATCGCGAAGTGGAGCGGGTTCTCGCGGGCCAGCAACCGTACGCCCGCCCGGAGCTCGCCGAGGTGGCCTACTTCGTCGCGCGCCTGCGGGCCCTGGTCGACTTCGAGCGCACCCCGCCGATGAGCCCCGAGCTGCGCGCGCAGCTCGAAGCCACCGAGGCGGCGCAGCTCCGGCGGGCCAGGAGCCGCCGCAACTCCGTGGTCGGTTCGTTGGACGGCGGCGACACCGCTGGTCCCCACGAGCTCCAGCTGGTGCGGCTGGACCAACGTCGCGACCGCAAGCGTGCCCGGCTCCAGCGGCGGTGGCGCGCCATCGCCGCGGCAGCGGCGATCGTGACCCTGGGTGGGGTCCTCGCCGTCGGTCTGCAAGGCGGCAGTCGGACACCACCGGTGGAGACCGATCCGGGCGTGGAACGGGACGCGCAGCCGACCACGACGGCCGGCGCCCCGCCCGAGACCCGGGCCGAGCCGCCCGCGGCGTCGCCGAGCGACGAGTCCAGCCGGCCCGACGTACCGGCCGAGCCCCCGGCGTCCCAGGTCGAGACCAGCACGCCGACCACGGCCGAGCCGGTCCCGACCACCGACGGGTCACCGCCGAACGCCCCGCCGCCGGGGATGGAGGAGGAGTGGCCACCGGAGTGCCCCCAGGGCGACTGGCTCTGCTTCTGCGAGCACTACGCGGGCGACTACCGGCGGATGTGCGACGACATGGACGACTACCCCCACGACTCCCAGCCCTAGCCGGCTGGGCGTCAGGCGGCGGACGCAGCCTCGTCCGAGAGCGCCTGCAGAGTGGTCCAGTCGAGGCCTTCGGCCTCCCACAGCTGGGCGAAGATGGCGTCCACGTGGTCGGAGAACCCGTGCCGGACCCGGAACTGGTAGTGCCGCCGCGGCCGCTGGACGACGAAGCCGAGCCGGCTGAGGCGGCCGATCGCGTAGACGTCCCACGCGGTGGAGGCCGGGAGCGGCAGCTCGGTATCGGGCGGAGGATCGCCGAACGCGGGGTCCAGCCGGTCGTGGAGCCGGAACAGGAGCCGTCCCAACACGTCGGCGGTCCGCTCGGGGTCGAACTGCCGCGGCTGGTGGAGGTGCTCGAAGGCACCGCTCTCCACGGCCAGCTCGACCGCCGGCTTAACGGCCAGGACGTAGGCCCGACCGAGCGGCGTCGTCTCGTCGACCTCGATCCGTAGCGGGAGCTCGGCCGGCAGGCCGATCTTCTCCCACAGCCGGGCGGCGACCTCGGCGATCGCGCCCGCGTCGTAGTCCACCAGGGTGAACGACTCGGGAAGGACCGTGACGCCACCCACGCTGGTGCCCGCCGAGGCCATCAGGACGTGGGCTGCGCGGCTCGGGCGGCCGCGCGGTTCTGGCGGGTCTGGTCCTCGGCCTCGTGCCTGGCTTCGCGGGCCACGTCGGCCAGCTCGTCGATCTCCTCGCTCTGGAAGCCGGCCAGCTCGCGGAACCGCCGGGCCAGCCGGACGGGGCTGTCGTCGTCCTCGCCCCGGAACCCGCCCAGGCTGAACAGCCGGTCGACCACCCGCTGGAACTCGAGCGCCCGCTCGCGGCGCTCGGGATCCTTCTCGGTCAGCCGCCGCAGCCAGTCCGACCCCATCTTCACGTGGGTGACCTCGTCGGCCAGCATCCAGTCCTCGCAGAACTCGAGCACCGGATCGCGCGACACCTGGCCGAACTCCCGCATGGTGTTGAAGACGTCGATGGCCAGACCCTCGAGGGCCCGGTTGACACCGGTCAGGCGCAGGACCGGATCGGGGTTGCACGCCGCCTCGTAGAGGAAGGTGGCCTCGGCGAACTCGCCCAGCTCGGTGCCCATGTGGGCCGTCAGCTTGCACGAGATCTCGGTGTGGCGGGCCTCGTCCCAGCACTGGCGCGCCATGTCCAGCTTGAGCTGGAACGGCACGTCGGGGGTGTCGCTGTCGGCGGTGCCCGGCTCGCCGGTGGTGTCGAAGTCCCAGCAGGTGCGGCCCGCGCCCTCGAGGGCCTGGACCTCACCCATGAAGATGCCGTGCATGAGCAGCCGGGCGGCGTCGGGGGAGTCGGGTCGGTCCGGCGTGAGCCGGCCGCCGTTGCGGCGGCTGCCGGGCCCCTCGCGGGGAACCTGTCGGCCGTCCTGGAGCCGGACCGCCATCGGCACGCGCACGAAGCGGTCGTCGCGGGCCAGGTCCTCGACGGGGAAGCTTCTTCTCATGCTGGTACCTCCTGGGGGCTCGCCGTTGCGGCGGCCTCGGAGCTCGTGGTGGTGGCGTGGAGCGGACCGAGCGAGCCGGGCCCGGCGATGCCGCCTGCGGCGACCAGCAGCTTCTCCAACCGCGCCTGGTGGGCCGCGGCCCGGTCCACGTCGTCGTCGGTCTCGATGAGGGACTGGAGCAGCATCTCGCCGTCCCGCCAGTCGTCGTGCTCGTCCTGGAGGATGAACTTCAGCGACCGGATGGTCGGCGCATCGGTGATGGTCGAGGTGTTGTTGAGGTGGTAGGTGTAGGCGGCGATCTTGTGGGGGATGAGCACCCGGTAGACCCCGACGAGCTTCTCGATGGTGAGGTCGGGCCCCTCGGGCTCGGTGAGCGCAGCGACGAACGCGACGAGGGCGTCGTTCGGGGGCTGGGTGAGGCGATCGGGGTTCATCTCGCGCAGCTCCGGGAGCCGCTTGTGCCACAGCTCGGCGTGCCACGCGTGGTGGTAGCAGTGGGTGCCGAGGCGCATCTTCACGTCGAGCTCCGGCACCGTCGCCACCCAGCCGCCGAGGACCTCGAAGAGCCGCATCTCGATCCACTTGTAGTTGCCCACTCGGCGCGCCGACTCCTCGACGTCGAAGAGCCCCGGGAGCTCGCGGCGGTCCCAGGGGGCAAATGGCGCTCTCGGCCTCTTCGGATCGGCCATGCACTCCACTCCGTTGTGTTTCGACGTGGGATTTCGATGCTGGTGGCAAATCACCGGCTGGGGTCAGCACCGAGCCTGACCGATCTTGACCCGTCGGTCAACCGACGGGCCGAGAATTTCGGTACGACCTCGGACACTATTACCGCGACCAGGATCAACGTCCCTCCAGCGACGCTCGCGGCGGTCACGGGATCGCCGGCGGCGGCCCCGAGAGCGGCCGCGAAGACCGGTTCGAGCAGCAGGATCAGAGCGGCCCGAGGCGGGCTCACGGCGCGCTGGGCCCAGACCATGGCCAGGAACGCCACCGCGGTCGCGAACAGGCCGGTGAAGACGGCGGCGCCCAGCGCCCGCCCACCGAGGGCCAGCTCCGACCATCCGTCGGTGGCCACGCCGATGACGAGGCACGACCCACCGACCGTGGCCATCTGGACGAAGGTGAAGCGGACCGCATCGTGGCGTCCCGCGGTGCTCCCGAGGATCACCATGTGGACGGCGAAGCCCAGCGCGCAACCCAGCGTGAGCAGCTCACCCCGCCCGAGGCCTGCGGCGCCACCGCCGGTCAGCAGCCACACGCCGGCCAGCGCGAGCCCGATCGCGGCCAAGGTCGCGGGATGCGGGAGGCGCCGCGTGACCGCGAAGGTCAGGATCGGCACGAAGACCACCAGGACGTAGGTGAGGAACGCGGAGGTCGAGGAGGTCGTGTACTGCAGTCCGATGGTCTGGACCACGTAGCCCGCGCCGAGAGCCAGCCCGGCCACCAGGCCGTGCCGGACCAGCTTCGGGGAGGCCGGGCGACGACGGGCCGCGACGCCGAGGACCGCGGCCGCGATCAGGAACCGCACGGCCAGGAAGGCGACGGGCTCGGCGTCCTCGACCGCGTCCTTGACGATCAGGAACGTGGTGCCGAAGAAGAACGCCGCGACGACCAGCGCCAGATCGGCCTGCCAGTGGATCTGGTGGGGCCCGTCGGCCCGGTCGTCGTGGTCGTCACGGGGCCCGTCTTGCGGGCCGGGGGTGGGGAGGGCGGCGTCGGACATGGAGGGACCATCGTCGGCCGTCCGGCGCCGGCCACGCCACTGGGAAGCGGCAGCGACGTGGCTACGGGGTCGCGGCGGACCGAGTCGTAGAAGTCGCCGAGACGCTGGACGAGCGGGCCGGTGTCGGCCTCGTCGTCCGCGTCGTCGAGCCAGTCGATGACCAGGTCGAACAATCCGCCGACCAGGCCCACGGCGACGTGGTGGAGGTCGAGGCCATCGCCGTCGACGCCGTACCGGGCCCAGACGCTCTCGACGAACTCGGCGGCCCACCGCCGGTTGGCCCGCCGCTTCGCCTCGACGGCGGGCGAGATGCCGCCGGCCTGGCCGAAGGTGGCGCGGGCCCGGCGGGGATCGTCCACCACGGCGCCGACGAAGGCGGCCAGCAGGTCACGCGTCGCGGCCCGCTCGTCGCCGGGCGCAGCGTCGAGGGCCGCCACCATGCGCTCGCTCATCTCGAGGGTGACCTCGTCGAGCAGCGCGAGATAGCAGCTCTCCTTGCCGTCGAACAGCTCGTAGAACGCCTTGGTGCCCACGAACGCGGTCTGGCAGATCTGCTCGATGGCGGTGTTGGCGTAGCCCTTGCTGGCGAACAGCTCGAGCGCCGCGTCGAGGAGTTGCCGCCGGCGCTGGGCCTGCCGCTCGGTGGCATCGAGACCGCGGATCCGGCGACCCCGGCCGTGCCCGGTCGGTCCTCCAGCCCTGCCCGTCGCAGCTCTCGCCCCGGCCATGGCCGCGACGCTAGCGCCTCCGCAGCAGCCGACAAGAACGTCTGTTCGGAGAAGGATGTCTTGCCCAAGAGGCCCGACGGAGGACGGGCCGGGCGGGTCAGCCGCGGTAGGCGTTCGTGATCGGCAGGCGCCGGTCCTTGCCGAAGGCCTTGGGCGTGACCCGTACGCCGGGCGGGGACTGGCGGCGCTTGTACTCCGCCGTGTCCACGAGCCGGGTGACCCGCTCGACCAGCGGCGGGTCGAAGCCCTGCTCGATCAGCTCGGCGCGGGTGCGGTCCTGCTCGACGTAGGCCTCGAGGATCGGGTCCAGCACCTCGTAGGGCGGTAGGGACTGGTCGTCGGTCTGGTCGGGGCGCAGCTCGGCCGAGGGCGGCTTGGAGAGCACGCGCGCGGGGATCAGCGCCCGCCCGGCCCGGGCGTTGCGGTCCTGCGCCAGCTGGTAGACGAGGGTCTTGGGCACGTCCTTGATCACCGCGAAGCCCCCGGCCGTGTCGCCGTAGAGGGTCGAGTAGCCGACGGCCATCTCGCTCTTGTTGCCGGTGGTCAGCACCATCCAGCCGGCGAACTTGTTCGACAGGGCCATGAGGACCACTCCCCGGATGCGGGATTGGAGGTTCTCCTCGGTGATGTCCGGGTCCCGCCCTTCGAAGCTGGCGGCCAGCATGTCCAGCAGCGCGGCGTGGGCCGGCTCGATCGGGATGACCCGGTGCTCGATGCCCAACTCGGCGCACAGCTTCTCGGCGTCCTCCAGCGAGTGGTGGGAGGAGTAGCGCGATGGCATGAGCACGCCGTGGACGTGGCTCGGGCCGAGCGCGTCGGCGGCGATCACCGCCACCAGCGATGAGTCGATGCCCCCTGACAGGCCCACGACGACGTCACGGAAGCCGTTCTTGCGGACGTAGTCCCGCGTGCCCAGGACCAGGGCCTCGTACACCTCCCGCACGGCGGGGAGGGTCGGGGCGATCTCCGGCGCCCGGCGCTCGTCGTGCTCCCGCGTCGGCACGTCGACCTCGACCACCGGGAGCGGCTCCTGGCTGTCCCGGCCCCGGGGATCGAGCAACCGCTTGCGGAACACGGGCTGGACGTCGACGTCGCACACCCAGAGGGCTTCCTCGAACTGGGGGGCCCGGGCCAGCAGGTTGCCCTGGGCGTCGAAGACCATGGAAGCGCCGTCGAACACCAGCTCGTCCTGCCCACCGACCTGGTTGACGTAGACCAGCGCGCACGATGCGTCCGACGCCCGGGTGGCCAGCATGCGCTCGCGCTCGCCGAGGCGGTCGGCGTAGTAGGGCGAGGCGTTGATGTTGACCACCAGCTCGGCACCGCCCGCGGCCTGCTCGGCGATGGGACCCGTGGGGCTGAAGGCGTCCTCGCAGATCGACACGCCGACCCGGACGCCCCCCATGAGGACCAGGGACGGCCGCTGGGTGCCGGGCGCGAAGTAGCGCTGCTCGTCGAAGACGGCGTAGTTGGGCAGCAGCCGCTTGTGGTACACGGCCCGGACCTGGCCGGCGGCGCACACGGCAGCGGCGTTGTGCAGGTCTCGGCCGGCGTCGACGAAGCCCACGACCGCGGCGCACGACGTGGTGGCCGCGGCGACCCGGTCGAGCGCCGCGCGGTTGTCGGCGACGAAGCCCGGCTTGAGCAGCAGGTCCTCGGGCGGGTAGCCGCACAGCGCGAGCTCGGGAAACACCGCGAGGTCGCAGCCCTGGGCCTCGGCCTCCTGCAGTGCGGCGAGGATGCGGTCGGCATTGCCCTCCAGGTCGCCGACGAGGGTGTCGATCTGCGCCAGTGCGATCCGGAGGTGGGGCATACCGCCAGCGTACGGCCTCCAATTGGTCGACCCGCCGTCCCTGCTCCGGGGCACAATTGCCCGCGTGCAACCGCTGCCCGGGCCTGTGGCGGAGCTGGCTGACCGCAGCGCCGACCCTCCTGCCGTCCGCCTTGCGCTCGATCGGGTCGACCCCCCGGTTCTCGAGCGCCTCGGCGCCTCGCCCGACCTCGCCGAAGCCTTCGTCGCGGTCACCGCCGCGAGCCCCAGCCTGGCGCGGCGGCTGCAAGCCGACCCGGGCGCGCTCGAGGTGCTGGCCAACCTGGGCGTCCCCCCGCCCATGCCCGACGTGCTCGGCGTCGACAAGCTGGTTCGCTGGAAGCAGCACGAGTACCTGCGGATCGCGGCGCGCGACGTCCTCGGCCGGGATCCGGTCGAGGTCACCACGGCGACCCTGGCCGACCTCGCCGATCTGGTGCTGCGGTGGGCGGTCCAGCTGGCCGGGGCCGGCGACGTCGCGGTCGTCGGCATGGGGAAGCTCGGCGGCCGGGAGCTCAACTACGCCAGCGACATCGACGTCCTCTTCGTCGGCGGTGACGTGCGCGAGGCCCGGGCGGTGATGGACATCGCCCGCAAGTGCTTCCGGGTCGATGCCAACCTCCGGCCGGAGGGGCGGGATGGTCCGCTGACCCGCAGCGTCGACAGCTACGCCGCCTACTGGGAGCGCTGGGCCGCACCCTGGGAGCGCCAGGCCCTGCTCAAGGCCCGTCCGATCGCCGGTGATCCCGAACTGGGGAAGGCCTGGGAGGCTGCGGCGTCGGCCACAGTCTGGGAACGGCCCTTCACCAGCGACGACCTGCGCTCGCTGCGCGACCTCAAGGCCCGGTCCGAGGCGTCGGTGGTGAGCCAGGGTGTCGCGGAGCGCGAGATCAAGCGGGCGCCGGGTGGCATCCGGGACATCGAGTTCTCGGTGCAGCTCCTCCAGCTGGTCCACGGGCGGTCCGACGCCGACCTGCGATCCCCGACCACGCTGGTGGCGCTGCAGGAGATGGCGGCCGGCGGCTACGTCGCCGAGAGCGATGCCGACGGCCTGGCGACGGCGTACCGGTTCCTCCGCCGGGTCGAGCACGCGCTCCAGCTGGAGGAGGAGCAGCAGATCCACACGTTGCCGGCCGGCCGGGACCAGCGGCGGCGCATCGCGCGCGTGCTCGGCTACCGCGGCACACCCTCGGCTGGTCCGACCGAGGCCTTCGACCGCGAGCTGAACCGGCAGCGGAACCTGATCCGCTCGATCCACGAGCGGCTGTACTTCCGGCCGCTGCTGGATGCGCTGGCCGGGGTGGAGGGAACGCTGGCCCCCGACAGCGCCGCGGCCGCGCTCGCGGCCTTCGGCTTCACCGACGTCGAGCGGACCCGGCAGGCGGTCCGGGAGCTGACCCGGGGTCTCACCCGGTCGTCCCGGATGATGCAGCAGGTGCTGCCGCTGCTGCTGGACTGGCTGTCGGCGACACCCGACCCCGACGCCGGCCTGCTGGGGCTGCGGAAGCTGGCGTCGGGCGAGCAGCGGGTGACGGAGCTGGCGAACGCCTTCCGGGAGAGCCCCGAGGTGGCCCGGCACCTGTGCCGGCTGCTGGGCACGTCGACCTTCCTGGCCGACGTGCTGGCGGCGAACCCGGATCTCATCGTGCGGCTCGCCGATCCCGCCCGCCTCCGGACCCAGGCGGCGAACGGGCTGCTGGGATCGGTGCGGCGGGCCCTGGGCTGGCGCACCGATCAGGCCGAGCAGCAGAGGGCGCTCGGGCGCTGGCACCGCCGGCACCTCCTGGGGATCGCGGCCCGCGACCTCTTCGGCCAGGCCGACGTGGCCCAGGTCGGTGGGGACCTGGCCGAGCTGGCCGAGGCCGCCGTCCACTCGGCCCTGGAGACGCTGGCACCCGAGCTGCCGTTCGCCGTGGTGGCCTTGGGCCGGTTCGCCGGCCGGGAGCTCGCCTACGCCAGTGACCTGGACCTGGTCTTCGTCTACGACGGCACCAGCGCCGACCACCAGGAGGAAGCCCTGCGGGTAGCCGGTGGCCTGGTCCGCTTCCTCAGCGGGCCGACGCCGGCCCAGGGCGTCCTCCCCGTCGACCCGGACCTGCGCCCCGAGGGACGCCAGGGTCCCCTGGCCCGGAGCCTGTCGGGGTTCGAGACCTACTTCGACCGGTGGGCCCAGACCTGGGAGCGCCAGGCCATGGCCCGGGCGCGGGTGGTGGCCGGCGATCGTGCGCTGGGCGATCGCTTCATGGACCTCATCGACCGGGCCGTGTGGGGCCGCCCGTTCACCGCCGAGGATGAGCGGGAGGTCCGGCGCATGAAGGCCCGGGTCGAGCGGGAGCGCATCCCGCCGGCCGAGGACCCCCACTTCCACCTCAAGCTCGGCCGGGGCTCGCTGTCCGACGTCGAGTGGACCGTCCAGCTGCTGCAGCTCCGCCACGGTGTCCGGGCGCCGGCGACGTTGGAGGCGCTCGAAGGCGTCGTGGAGGTGGGCGCGCTGACCCGGGGCGAGGCCGACGTGCTGCACGCGGCCTACCGGTTCTGCGAGCGGACCCGGAACCGGTGGTGGCTGGTCGGGTCGGCGCCCGTGCATCCCGATTCCCTACCGCAGCGGTTCGAGGACGCGGCCCGGCTCGCCCGGTCGCTGGGGACGACGGTGGGCGAGCTGCGTGACGACTACCGCCGGGTGACCCGACGGGCCAGGCACGTGGTCGAGCGCCGCTTCTATGACCATGCTTAGATGCGATCGATGCCGAGGTGACGCCTCGTCAGCTCAGGGGCGGGGTCACGGCGAGAGGGGGAGCGATGCCAGTCAAGCCCGAGGTCCAGGTCGCGTTGGAGTTCCTCGAGGCTGATGCGGTCCCGTGGAGCGAGCAGACACCAGTCGGGCTGCGCGAGGCGTACTCGAACCTGGCGCTGGCTGCCGTGCGCAAGGACGTCGGCGTGGTCGTGGACCGGACCATCCCCGGCCCGGCCGGCGAGGTGCCGATCCGCATCTACCGGCCGGTCGAGGTGGACGGCGTCGGTCCGGTGCTCGTGTGGTTCCACGGCGGGGGCTGGGTGATCGGCGACCTCGAGACCGGGGACAACACCGCCCGGGCCCTGACCCTCGCCGCTGGGCTGGTCGTGGTGTCGGTCGACTACCGGCTGGCCCCCGAGCACCCGTTCCCGGCGGGGCTGGACGATGCGGTCGCGGCGGTGCGTTGGGTCGCGGACAGCGCCGCCGAGCTGGGTGTCGACGCCAGCCGCCTGGCGGTCGGCGGTGACTCCGCCGGGGGCAACCTGGCGGCAGTGGTGGCCCAGGAGCTCCGCGACAGCGGGCCGCCCATCCGGTTCCAGCTCCTCGTCTATCCGGTCACGGACGCGCTCATGGCCTGCCCGTCCTACGAGGAGAACGCCGACGGCTACTTCCTGACCAGGGATGCCATGGCCTGGTTCATCGACCACTACGCAGGCACCGGCTCGGAGGCCTGTCGCGATCCCCGGGTCTCACCGTTGCACGCGCCCGATGCTGCACTGGCCGGGCTGCCGCCGGGGATGGTCATCACCGCGGAGTACGACCCGCTCCGTGACGAGGGCGAGGCCTACGGGGAGCGCCTGCGGGCGGCGGGCGCGGACGTCGACGTCCGCCGGTACGACGGCGTGATCCACGGGTTCTTCGCGATGAACGACTTCATCCCCGACGGGGAAACGGCTGTTCAGGACGCTGCAGAAGCGCTGCGCGACGCGCTCTTCTGATCCGGCCCCGTTCAGGCCTGCGCGGCCGGGAGGGTCTGGGCCGCCCAACGGTAGGCCGGCCCGTAGATGACCAGGACCTCCAGGTCCTCGCCCGCGGTGAGGGTGGCGGGATGGCTGGCACCGCAGAGGAGCTCGGCCACGCCGATCTGGGAGCCCGGGCCGTGACGCTGCGGATCCCGGTCGCTGCGGGTGGCGATCACCTCGCCGGTGACGACGCAGATCACCTCGCGGACCGTCCATCCTTCGTGGGCCAGCACGGTCCCCGCCGGGAGCCGGAGGTGGTCGACGTGGGCCGTGAGAGGGGCCAGAGCCTTCGGGCGGCACCGGTCGAAGGGCGGGAACCGGGACAGCGGCGGCAATGGCGCTGTCCGTCGGGACCACATGATCTCACTCTAACTAGACCAGTCGCCATAGTCAATAGACCAGTCGTAATAGTCGTACACTGGGGCCATGGCCTACGGGACCCGCGACCGCCTGATCCACACCACCAGTCGGCTGCTGCGGCAGCAGGGGTACGCCGCCACGGGCCTCAACCAGGTGATGACCGAGGCCGGGGCTCCGAAGGGCTCGATGTACTTCCACTTCCCGGGGGGCAAGCAGGAGCTGGCTGCGGCCGCCATCGACCGCTTCGCCGAGCGGAGCGCTGCGAAGATGGCCGCCGGTCTGGAGGCCGCCGACACGGTGTCCGAGGCCGTCACCACCTTCTTCGACAGCTACATCGATCACCTGGAGGCCACCGACTTCCTGGAGGGCTGCCCGGTCGCCACGGTCTCCCTGGAGGCCGCGCCGGAGCACAGGATCCTCGGTGAAGCCACGGGCCGGGCGCTGCGGAGCTGGACCGAGCTGCTGGCCACGGCGCTCGAGGACGAGGGTCACCCGCCCGAGCGGGCCCACGGGCTGGCGGTCCTGATCCTCGCGGCCCTGGAGGGGACGGTCATGATGAGCAAGGGGCTGCGCTCGACCGAGCCGATCGCCGCGGCCCGCGACACCGTCCGCTCCCTGCTGGCGGCGGCGCCCGCGGCCTCGAGCAGCTAGAGCAACTGCTGCAGCTAGAGCAACTGCCCGGGACTCTCCGCGACGAATCGCAGCAGCTCCTCGCCGTCGCTGCGCCGGCGCCACCGGGGCAGGAGGATCAGCCGGTCCACACCCAGCTCCGCGAGCTGGTCGAGGGTGGCCTTGTCGAGCTCCAGGCGCGGGTGGGGCGTGACCGAGATCTCCAGCGGCGGCAGCGAGCCCGGCCGCTCGACCTCGCTCGCGGCCGCCCGCAGTCCGGCGAGGCAGTGCTCGATCCCCGGCAGGTCGAGGGCGAAGCCGTACCAGCCATGGCCGTGCTGGACGGCCCGCCGGAACGAGTGGGGGACGTAGCCGCCGAAGTGCAAGGGCGGCGTCGGGCGCTGCAGCGGTCGCGGCTCGGCCCGCACGCCGTCGAAGGACAGGAACTGGCCCTGGAAGCTCGGTGCCTCGTCCGTCCAGACGGCCTGCATGGCGGCCAGCTGGTCCATGAGTCGGCGGCCGCGCCGGTCGAACGGCGCTTCCAGGGCCCGGAACTCGGGCTCCAGGTAGCCGACGCCGACCCCGAACAGGAATCGTCCGCGGCTCAGGACGTCGAGTGACGCCACCCGCTTCGCGAGCGCGAGCGGCTGGTGCAGGGGGACGACGGTGACGCCGGTGCCGAGCAGCAGCGTCGAGGTGTGCGAAGCGATGATGCCGAGCACGACGAAGGGGTCGAGCATCGGGGTGTCGCCCGGCGCCGGTGACGGAGGGGCGTACTCGGTCGGCAGCACGTAGTGCTCGCCGGTCCAGACGCTCTCCCATCCCGCCGCCTCTGCCGCGACGGCTACCCGCACGATGAGGTCCGGGTCACCGCCGCCACAGGCGTCGGTGTTGATCCCGAACAGCCCGAGCTTCACGTCCCGGACTGTACGGCGCCGCGGCGCTCGACCCTCGCCGGGGCTGGGTTCGTAGCGGGCTCAGCGGGTCAGGTCAGGCGGGCTCAGTAGCCGCCGCCACCACCTGCGCCGCCGCCACCTCCGCCGCTCAACGCGATGACGAGCACGACGGCAGCGATCGCGACGACCAGCGCGGCGATCCAGAGTGCCCGGTTGTGCATGACGCGTTCCATGTCGAGTTGCCTACCCTCCGCGACCCCGCGGAAACGCCAACCGGTCGAGCTGCTAGACCCTCGCCCGTCACGACGACGATGACCGAAGGAGATGGCTCTCTTGCGCAGGACACTGATCGGGCTGGTGGCGGTCGGTCTGCTCTTTGCCGCGGGCTGCGGCGACGACGACGATGCAACGGCGGACGGGCAGGGTGGTGGCCTGTTCGACGAGGACCAGGGCTCGAGCGACGGTGGCGACGGCGGTGGCGGTGGCGGGTCGGGCTACTCGCAGGAGATGCAGGACAACTTCCTGGGCACCTGCACCGGGCAGTCCGGTGCGACCGAGGATGCCTGCCGATGCATGCTGGACGCGATCATGGCGAACGTCCCCTTCGAGGACTACACGGCCTGGGAGCAGGCGATCCTCGAGGATCCGGCCGCCCAGCCCCCGCAGGGCTACGTGGACGCCATCATGGGTTGCACGGGCTGATCACCGATCGCTGCTCACGCAGGCTTGGTGCTGGCCGCGGTGTGCCGTTGTGCCTGGTCGAGGAGGCCCTTGGCCAGGCGCGACGCTTCGCCGGCTCCGAGACCGAGGTCCCGGACCGCATCGTGGTACCGACTGAGGGCCCGGCACGTGCCGAGCTCGTCGCGGCTGGTGCGATGAGCAGTGACCACCAGGCGATGGGCCCGGTCCAGCCAAGGATCGGCGTCCAGGGCCCGCTCGGCGAGGGTGACGGCACGGCCGACGTCCCCTTGGTCGAGGAGCAGCTCGCCAGCTCGGATGACGACCTCGGTGAACGACCGCCGCCGCTGCTCGACCAGGGGTACGGCCCACGCCTCGCTCAGCCCGGTCGGTTCGCTCTGCCACAGGTCGGCAGCCTGCAGCCCGCGGGCGAGCGCGAGGGCTGACGAGCCGGAGCGGTCGGCGGCGACGGCCTCGTCGCACTGGCGGTCGAGCTCCCAGACGTCGACGGCCAGCGGTCCTTCCCGGCGAACGGACAGGTTGGCGCCATGCTGGCGGATCAGGCACGAAGGGTCGCGGGGCCCTCGTGCCGGTTCGAGCACCCGGAGCAGGTAGCTGAGGGTGACCCGGAGGTTGCGGGACTGGGCATCGGGGGCGAGGCGCGGCCAGAGGTCCTCGCACACCTGGGAGCGGCTGACCGGTCCGTGCAGCACCAGGTACGCGAGCAGTGACCGCACGCGTTCCCGCCGCCATTCGCGGGCGTCGACCAGGGCACCGTCTCGTCGCAGCTCGATCGGACCGAGCAGCCGCAGCTCCAGCCGGGGAGGCGGTGGATCGGTGGGGAGGTCGCAGCGCCGCCCGCCCTCGGCGCCGGTGGCGAGCTCGGCCTCCCAGGACAGGGGGAGGTGGCGGTGGACGCTCGCGAGGCCAGGAGGCGGGCCCGGCCGCGGTCCGCCGTCCCGGACGGCGACGACCGCGCGGGCCAGGTCCCGTGCCGCCACGAGGGAAGGCGGGAGATCAGCCTCGTCCCAGGCCTGCCGCGTCGTCGGCACGAGCACGTAGATGGCGGTCAGGTTTCGCCGGTGCAGCCTCGCCGACAAGCCCATCCCGAGAGGGTGACGGGTGAGGCATTCGGTCAGGACGGTGGTCGCCGACCCCTCGTCGCCCGTGGCCACGGCCAACAGCGCCGTGGCCATCGACAGCGCGGTGTCGACCAGTGGCGCCTCTGGGGCGACAGCGGCGAGGCGCGCCTCCGCCAGGCAATCCCTGGCCTGGTCCAGCTCGCCGTGCAGCGCAAGCGCCTCGCACCTCTCGGCGGCCGCCAACGTCATGTGCAGGCGATAGCCGACCTCCCGGAGCTCGTGGAGGTCAGGGGGTACCGCCAGCGCGGCCTCGAGGAGTCCGCCGGGACGGCGCAAGCCCCGGCCCAGGTGCGCGAGGGCGGCCGCCTCGCGGCAGCCGTCGGCCTCCAGCGCCAGGATGCGGCTGACCCGGCCGGTCAGCGGCAGCGCGGTCAGGAGCGTGTCGATCGCCTCGTCGAGATCTGTCGATACCGCCTGGATCACGGATGCCTCGTCGGGGAGCGGGACACCGCCATCGTCCGATGACGAGGCCCGGTCCGTCGAGGCAGGTGACCGGCAACTTCACGGCAACTTCGCTCGCTAGCGGCCGGCTAACACCGGCCCGGCGGCGGTGGCTCATGGGCTAACAGGTCGCTAGCAGGGTGCCCGTACCGTGCGGACCGGCCACGAACCGGGGCGATCCCTCCTCCGGACACGTTCGAAGGGAGACCTGATGAGTCGCAAGTCCCGAATGTTCACCGCGGCCTGTCTCGCGGCGCGCACCCGGGTGACCGGCGGCGGTCAGTAGAGCGGCTCCGCCACTGCTCGGCGGACGAGGGCGCCCGGCATCGAGGACCGAGACGGCTCCGAGGTCCGGTGCCGGCGACGGGGTGGGACCGGCGAAGGGCGCTTCGCCGTCCCACCCCCCATCCTTCGATCGGTTCGGCGACGTGAGCCGCCGATCCGACCACGCGTGGTGGAGGATGTGGTCCGCCCTCGACTCGATGGGAGCCGGAGGCGACCTCGCCGGGGTACAGTGCGTCCAGGCGGAAGACTCTGGCGGGGGTCGACATGTGGCGCGATGCAGGCGGGAGCGGACTGTTTCCTGACGGGTTCGACCCGATCTACTTCGCGGACGAATCCTGGTCCGGGCGGGTGAAGCTCTGGGCTAAGGCGGAGGGGGACGCCGGCTTCTCGGGCGGCAACCTCCACGTCGTCCGCCAGGTCCTCGACGACCCGGACACGGGCCTGCGCATGGTGGTCAACATCACCGCCGACGCGCTCCTCTCCATGATCGACGCCGGCCAGTACTACAACCTCTACGACGAGCCGGTCATCGGTGGCGAGCCGCGCAAGCCGACGGCGACCCGCCTCCAGGTCGACGAGATGCTCGACGTCGGCCCGGGCTACTACTTCGGGGCCGTGGCCCTGGGTGGGACGGGGGTCAGGTTCTACGGCGAGTACTGCATGGTGATCGACCCCCGCCACGTTCCCGCCGAGACGCGCTTGTTCGACCGCGACTCCTACGACCTGTTGCTCGATCCGCTCGCCGACCCGCCACTGAACGAGGAGCAGCTGCTGCGGCTGCGGGGTCGGTGGAAGGACGACGAGGACGACGTCGTCGCCATGGCGCTGCTGCGGGTGCTCCCGCAGGTCGGCCAGGGCAGCCGGCTGGTGACCAGCGGCACGATCTCGGAGGCGGTGCTCAAGGACCAGGAGTTCATCGAGGTCCACCTCGCTCGGCCCTTCGGCCATCGAGAGCTGGAGGAGGTGCGCGAGTCACCCGACGACGCCGCCACCGAGCTGACCATCGCCGAGCGGGAGCGGCACGGGCTCTACACCTCCTACGTCGAGCGGGAATGGCGCCGCCGTCGGGCCCGGGTGGCGGAGTACCTGGACGAGCACGCCATCCGCCACCGGATCGTCACCCTTCACGGTCGGGGCTACCAGTGGAAGTGAGGCGCTGGTACATCGACGCCTGGGCCGTCCGGGACGGCGCCGCGTTCGCGTCCTTCCGCAGCGAGGACACCATCGAGGACGCCGGCAACACCGTGTTCCTGAGCGTCCCGGCGTTGGAGCCGATCCCGGTCGGCCGCATCTCGACGGCGCTGCGGGCCACCCGGGGTTGCTTCCAGGCCGGGTTCCACGACGACGACGAGGGGCGGGAGGTCGCCTTCGACGATCTCGACCAGGTCGCCGAGCTGGTGCGGCGTGGCTATCTGGCGAGCGGCATCGGTCCCGGAGGGGCGGCGCTGCCGGCGTGGCTCGGCCCCAGCCCTGAGGACGACGATGCCGGGACGGCGGCGGCCGAGCACCTGGCCCGGGCGGTCCGGGAGGCCGGGCTCGAGGACGGCGGGTTCGTCGGCATCGTCCGCGGGAAGACCGATCTCGACGAGCTGGTCGTCCCTTACGGACTGATCGGCCTCGGACCGGTGGTGCAGGCCTTCGCCGAGGCCACGCTCATCGCCTGGGAGGGACTCCTCGCCCGCGGTCCGCGGGCGGTCGTGGACGAGCGCCGCTGGAGGCAGCGTCACCAGCGCGACCTCGCCGCCTGGTACACGGCCTTGCTCACCAGCGGCGTCTGGGACCATCCCGGTCAGACCGAGGAGTTCCTCAGCACCCAGTGGTGTCCCTTCGGCCACGCGCTGATGCGGCGGGGCTACGCCTTCACGATGCCCGCGGCGCTGCCTCGGCGGGACCCGCACGCCCTGCTGTCGGCTGCGCCGTGTCCCCGGTGGGTGTCGTGGCCCCGACAGCTCACCCGCATCACGGACCTGGTCCTGCTGGCTCTGGTGGTGCCCGATCACGTGCTGGGACCGCACTCCGCGCTGGTCGACCTGGTCCCGGCCCTGCTGGCCACGCTGGTGTCGCTCCCTGACCCCGATGCGCTCGGGATCCCGGAGCTGGACCCGCCGATCACCGACGAGCGCCGCCTCATGCAGGCCTGGGAGCACCTGTGGCGCGACCTGCCCTTGGTCACGCTGCCGCCCGTGGCCGAGGGACTCGTGGACAGGTACGCGTGGTCGATGCTCGACGGCGGTGGTCCGCGCCGACCATCGGGTCGACCGGAGCCGTATGGCGGAGCCGCCGGAGGTGTGCGGGCATGAAGCATCTGATCTGGGTGGTGGCGGTCGCGGGATTGGTGCTGCTCGGGGTCGGTGCGGCTGCGGTCCTCCGCGAGGTGGGTGGTGCCGGACCGACCGCGTTGCTGATCGCGGGTGCGCTCCTGGCGCTCAGCCCGTTCCTCGTGGACCGGCTCGAGCGGCTCTCGGTCGGCAGCAAGGGCGTCGAGCTCCAGCTCAGCCTGGAGATCGCCGACAAGGGAGCGGTCGGGACCGCCCGCATCGTCGAGGAGTCGGGGCTCGCCTCGGCGGCCGAGTCGTACGCCTTCGTCTACAGCGAGCTCGATCATGACGAGGCCTATGCCGACGCCAAGATCCATCTCCAGGACGCGCTGGTCGACCAGGCGGCCGGAGTCGCCCGGCGGCGCAAGTTCGACGCGGGCGAGGTGCGGGCGCTGTTCCACGTGGCCCCGCCGATGATCCGGGTGCTGGTCCTCGGGCTGATGGAGGGCGATCCGTCGCTGGCGGACACCGAGACCCTGGCTTCGGGCATCGGTGGCTCGCAGTCGGGCAACGAGCAGTACCACGCCCTGCAGGTGGCCAAGCTCCGCTGGCTGCGCCTCCCGGACGCCGACCGGCAGCGGCTGCGGAAGATCATCGACGAGGATCCCCACATCCCGACCGACGACGATCGCAAGGCGCTGGCCGAGGAGATCCGAGAGCTCGGCTAGTGCCGCGGTCGCCGGCGGCGATCGCGCCGGCGTGGGCCAGCATGACATGGTGGGTCGGTGACGGGTGAGCGCCCCGAAGTGCCCAGTGACGCCGAGCTGGTCGCCCGGCTGCGCGACCGGGACGAGGCCGCCTTCGCCCTGGTGCTGGACGCGTGGTCGGGCGGCATGGCGCGGGTGGCTCGTTCCGTGGTGTCAACCCACGCCTCCGCCGACGAGGTCGTGCAGGACACGTGGCTCGCGGTGATCCAGGGCATCGGGGCCTTCGAGGCCCGGTCGTCGCTGAAGACGTGGGTGTACCGGATCCTGGTGAACACGGCGAAGCGGCGGGCGATGCGGGAAGGTCGCCAGGTGTCCTGGAGCCTGGTCCCCGGCGAGGACGACACGCCCACCGTGGACCGCAGGCGGTTCGGCGGGCCCGACGACCCCTTCCCGGGGCACTGGCTGACCTTCCCGGCCCCGTGGCCGTCGCCCGAGCAGCGCGCGGTCTCCGCCGAGATCCAGGTCCGAGTGGAAGCGGCACTGGCCGGATTGCCCGAACGCCAGCGGGTCGTCATCACGCTTCGCGATGTCGAGGGCTACAGCTCGGACGAGGTGTGCTCGATCCTGCAGATCTCGCCCGCCAACCAACGGGTGCTGCTCCATCGCGCTCGGGCGTTCGTACGCGGCAAGCTGGAGGAGTACTTCGCGGCGGCCGCCGCCGATGTCGGTACCGAGGTGAGACGGTGAGCAACCTGAACTGCGACGAGCTGGTGGAGCTGGTCACCGAGTACCTCGATGGCGCTCTCGACGACGAGGCCGAGCGGCGCGTCGCCGACCACCTCGCCGGGTGCGACGGGTGCACGACCTACGTCGACCAGATCCGGCAGACGATCACCACCCTCGGGTCGGTGTCGCCGGCCGGCGACGAGCTCTCCGCCGAGGTCAGCGACGCGCTGCGGGCCGCGTTGCGGGACCGGCCCGACTGACGGGGCTGATCGGGCACTGACCGACGCGCCGGGTCCGGTCGCGACGGTTCGTGTAACGCCTGGACGGGTCGTGACTCTGCAGGGTCATGGTCCACACGACGGTCAACCCATCGGTCACCGCGGCGGTGCGGCGGAGGCTGCTGCCGCTGCAGGTCGCCGTCGCCCTCCAGGGCTTCATGCTCTGGGTGCCGGTCGAGAAGCTGTTCATGCAGGAGATCGGGTTCGACGCGGCCACCGTCGGCCTCATGGCCGCTGCCTACGCCGCGTTGGTCCCTCTGGTCGAGATCCCCTCGGGGATCCTGGCCGACCGCTGGAGCCGCCGCGGCGTCCTGATCGTCGCGGGGACGGGGCTCATGCTGACCGCGCTGATCGGGGGCCTCAGCAACAGCGTCCCGCTCTACATCGTCGGCACCCTGTTCCTCGCCGTCTACTTCGCCATGTACTCGGGGACGCTGGAGGCGACGGTCTACGACACGCTGCTCGAGGAGACCGGGGGCGGCGACGGGTTCGAGCGCCGGATGGGCCGCGTGCGGTTCGTGGAGAGCACGACGTTGGTGGCCAGCTCGCTCGCGGGCGGTGTGCTCGCGGGGCTCACATCGCCCCGCCTGACCTACTTCCTCACGGTGCCGTTCGCCCTGGCCTCGATCGCCGCGCTGCTGCGGTTCGACGAGCCACGGCTCCACAAGACCGACGAATCGACATCGTTGCGCAGTCACCTCGCCGTGACCTACCGCACGATCACACGGCGGCGGGAGCTGCTCCCGGCGATCGTGCTGACCGTGCTGACCGCCCTGATGCTGCAGGTGATCTTCGAGTTCGGGCCGTTGTGGCTGGTCGCCTCGGGCACGCCGGCCGGGGTGTACGGGCCGTACTGGGCCGGTCTGGTGTCCACCCTCGGTCTGGGCGGTCTGCTCGCGGGGCGGGTGCGGCTCGATCGTCCCGCGATGACCACCGCGACCGTCGCAGTGCTGACGCTCGCCAGCGGGACGCTGACCATGACGCACAACGTCCTCGTCGTGGGCGTCGCCCAGTTCGCGCTGGCGCTGCTGGTGGTCATGATGAGCATCTACATCTCGCGGGTGCTGCACGACGCGGTGCCCTCCACCATCCGGACCGGTGTCGTCTCCGGGGTCGGGGCGCTGTCCTGGATCAGCTTCCTGCCCTTCTCGCTGGTGTTCGGCGAGGTGAGCAAGCACCAAGGGGTCGGGACGGCGGCCTGGATGATCACCGGTGTGGCAGTGCTGATCGCCGTGGTGCTGGTCAAGGTGGTCGTCGATCCCTGCGAGGAGGCGGCGGCGGACGGACACCGTTGCGACGAGGCGGCGGTCGACCCCGAGCCGGTGCCGGCCATCACCACGATGGCGGCGTGACCCGCGGTGCCCCGCAGCGCGGTGTCCAGCGATGAGTTTCCCGTCGAGGAGCGGTCTGAAGGGATGATCGGTCGAACGAAGCGAAGGAGACGTTCCATGTTCGCGACGACCAAGGCCTTCAGCGGCTTCTCCGTGGATGATCTCGCCGCCGCTCGGAAGTTCTACGGCGACACCCTCGGACTCCGCGTTTCCGAGGACGACGGCCTGCTCACCCTGCACATCGCCGGCGACCGCGACATCCTCGTCTACCCGAAGCCGAACCACGCGCCGGCCACGTTCACGATCCTCAACTTCCCGGTGGACGACGTCGAGGAGGCCGTGGACGAGCTGGCCGGGCGAGGCGTGACCTTCCTCCGCTACGACGGGTTCGAGCAGGACGACAAGGGCATCAGCCATGACCCGCAGGGTCCGCCCATCGCGTGGTTCACGGACCCGGCCGGCAACATCTGCGCCGTGTTGCAGGTCTCGTAGCGCCGCTGAACCCCCCGGTTAGCAGTAGTAGCCGGGGGGAAGCACACACGAACCGGCGGACGATCGTCCGGTTGTCGCTCTCGAGAGCACAGGAACGACGCCATCGAGTCATCGGGGGTGTTGTCGTGCGTCACGAGCCTGGCCCGAGGAGCTGCGCCGAGTTCGAGGCGCAGGTCGTGTCCGGAGGCGGGCATCCCATCGTGATGGTGCGGGGCGAGGTGGACCGGGCCACGGCAGCCGGCCTTGCCGCCGCCCTGGACCAGGCCATGGCGCTGCGAGCGGGGTTGGTGATGGACCTCGCCCAGCTGGAGTTCATGGACACCGCCGGAGTGCGGGTCCTCGTCGACGCCTACTACCGGTTGGGTCAGCTCCAGGAGGCGATCGTGCTGCGCGATCCACCGGTCTCGCTTCGTCGCCTCCTCGGGACGCTGGGACTCCATGACCACTTCACCACGCAGGACACCTCAGGCACGTGCTCGTCACAGCGAGGAACAACGCACTGATCCTGGAGGCAACTACTGTTCGGACAGCGAGCGCGGAGGGGGTGTCATGAGGGTTCACACGCGATTGGTCCGCGCGTCGACCGCCTTGCTCATCGGGGTCGTGGCGCTGTGCGTGGCGGACGGCGCCACCGCCGCGCCAGGCGATCCGGGCGGACGGAGGTTCACTCCCGGTGCTCCCGGCGCTGGGGACGCCTACTTCCCGTTCGCCGGCAACGGCGGCTACGACGTCCAGCACTACGACCTCGACATCACCTACACACCACCGGCACCGGATCCAGCGCCGCTCGTCGGTCAGCTGAGCGGCGTCGCGACGATCGACCTCGTGGCCACGCAGGACTTGGACCGCTTCAACCTCGACCTGCGCGGCATGGACGTACAAGCGATCACGGTGAACGGGAGGCGGCTCCGCGAGGCGACACCACCTGCTCGCGGGGCCACCGTCGGAGGCCCCGCATACTGGCAGGTCCAGGACGACGAAGCCCGCGTCTGGGAGCTGATGGTCCAGCCCCGTCCCAAGATCAGGAGGGGAGAGACGGCACGGGTCGTCATCACCTATGGCGGCCAGACCACCCGCCCGCTGGACATCGAAGGGGCCCTCTACGGGTGGGTGACCGTGCGAGACGGCGCCATGGTGGTGGGCGAACCCGAGGGGTCGATGACCTGGTACCCGGTCAGCGACCACCAGACAGACAAGGCCACCTACAGCTTCGAGATCACGGTGCCCGAAGGGAAGGTGGCGGTCGCCAACGGCCTGCCCGCACGGGACCCGATCACAGAAGACGGCTGGACCACCTGGTTCTGGGAGGCTCCGGACCTCCAGGCCAGCTACCTCACGACCGCCTCCGTCGGTGACTACGAGCTGCGGTACTCGGAGACCGCGGACGGGCTGCCGATCGTCGACGCCGTCGACGATGCCCTCACACCAGCGAACGCGGCCACCACGGACGCCAGTCTCGCCCTGCAGCCGGACATGATCGCCTTCCTCGAGGACACCTTCGTGCCGTACCCCTTCGGCTCCTCCGGCTCGATCGTCGACGACGACAGCGTCGGCTACGCGCTCGAGACGCAGACCCGGCCCGTCTATTCGCGGGTGGCTCGCGAGTCCACCGTCGTCCACGAGCTCGCCCACCAGTGGTTCGGGAACGCGGTGAGCCCAGAGAGGTGGCAGGACATCTGGCTCAACGAGGGCTGGGCGACGTACACCGAGTGGCTGTGGAGCGAGGACTCCGGCGACGACTCGGCCCAGGACAGCTTCGATGCTGTCATGGCGATCCCAGCCGACGACCCGTTCTGGCAGCTCGCCATCGCGGACCCGGGGCCGCTCGGTCTCTTCCACGGGGCGGTGTACGACCGTGGCGCGGCGACACTGCACGCTCTGCGGGTCGAGATCGGCGACCAGGCCTTCTTCGAGGCCGCCCGGGAATGGCTGCAGCGCTACGACGATTCCACCGGCACCACGGAGGACTTCGAGGCGGTCTACGAGGAGGTGTCCGGCCAAGACCTCGACTCCTTCTTCGACGTGTGGCTGCGGACACCCAGCAAGCCGACGACCTGGTGAGCCCGCCAGTCGGCCGGGAGTGAACACCCAGGTCGGCGACACCTTCTATTGAGGATCAAGGGCGCCTGCTCTGCCGGCGCCGTGCCGCCCGGCCTTGCGGGCGGCCTGACGGCCGTCTTCGGCCGGTCGGCGTCACGCCTGCTGACGGCCCCTGTCCCCCTCGCCGCCGCGACCTCGGCGTGAATCCCACGCAACGAACAGCCCGAGCAGGACTCCACCTAACGCGCCCACGACCATCGCCTTCACCAGTCCTGTATCAGTCCACAACCAGAATCCAACCGAAAAGACGACGGCAAAGGTCGCTGCCTGCAGCACCGCCGCACCTGCACGATGTTGACGAATCCACGGTGTCCACGGAAGCTCTGCCATCCGCAGATCATGCACGATCTGCGATAACTACAGACGTCACGATCACCCGGGCCGCGGCCGGCTCGGGGCACCGACCAGCGCCCGCCTGTTACGTCTTGCGGCCACGAGCCCCACCCCGTGCCATACAGCAGATATCCAGCACGGCGGTGGAAGGCAGTACTGGGCGATGGCAGCTGACCGAGGCCAAAGATGCAGATCGGCGGCACCCAATGCGAACGTACGTCGGGTGCCGCCGACGCTGGATCAGATGTCTCAGATGTCGTAGTAGAGCGCGAACTCGTAGGGGTGGGGGCGGAGGCGGATGGCGTCGATCTCGCTGGCCCGCTTGTACTCGATCCAGGTCTCGATGAGATCGTCGGTGAAGACGCCGCCGGCCCGCAGGAAGGCGTTGTCCTCCTCCAGCGCCTCCAGGGACTCGTCGAGCGAAGCCGGAACGGTGGGCACCTCGGCGAGGGCCTCGGGCGGCAGGTCGTAGAGGTCCTTGTCCACCGGATCCGGGGGCTCGATGCGGTTCTGGACCCCGTCGAGGCCCGCCATGAGCATGGCCGAGAAGGCCAGGTACGGGTTGCAGGAGGGATCCGGGCAGCGGAACTCGAGCCGCTTGGCCTTCGGGCTCTGGCTGTACAACGGGATGCGCACCGCGGCCGACCGGTTGCGCTGGCTGTAGACCAGGTTCACCGGGGCCTCGAAGCCTGGCACCAGCCGCTTGTAGCTGTTGGTCGTCGGCGCCGCGAAGGCCAGGATCGCCCCGGCGTGCCGGAGCAGCCCGCCGATGTACCACCGCGCCATGTCGGACAGTCCGGCGTAGCCCTTCTCGTCGTAGAACAGCGGCTCGCCGCCCTTCCACAGCGACTGGTGGGTGTGCATGCCCGACCCGTTGTCCTGGAAGATCGGCTTGGGCATGAACGTGACGGTCTTGCCGGCCTGCCAAGCCACGTTCTTGCACACGTACTTGTAGAGCATCAGCTTGTCGGCCATGCGCAACATGGTGTCGAAGCGCATGTCGATCTCGGCCTGGCCGGCCGTCCCGACCTCGTGGTGGTGGATCTCCACCTCGACCCCGAGCCGCTCGAGTTGAAGGATCATCTCGGACCGCAGGTCCTGGTAGTGGTCCATGGGCGGGACCGGGAAGTAGCCCTCCTTGTACCGGGGCTTGTAGCCGAGGTTGGGCCCTTCGTCCTTGCTGGTGTTCCAGGCCGCCTCGACGGAGTCCACCGAATGGAACGCGGAGTGCTCGTCGTAGCCGAACCGCACGTCGTCGAAGATGAAGAACTCGGCCTCGGGGCCGACGTACATCGTGTCGGCCAGGCCCGTGGACACCAGGTAGTCCTCGGCCTTGCGGGCGACATAGCGCGGATCGCGGCTGTACGACTCGCCGGTCACCGGATCCAGCACGAAGCAGTTGACGTTCAGGGTCTTGTGCCGGGTGAAGGGGTCGATGACCGCGGTGTTGGGATCAGGAACGAGGATCATGTCGGATTCCTGGATCTCCTGGAATCCCCGGATCGACGAGCCGTCGAATCCCGAGCCCTCCTCGAAGACGTCGGCCGTGAGCTCATGGGCCGGCATCGAGAAGTGCTGCATCAGTCCGGGCAGGTCGCAGAAGCGGAGATCCACGATCTCCACCGCTTCGTCACGGATCAGTTGCAGGACTTCGTCGGGCGTGCGTTCTTCCACGATGCCTCCTGTTGGAAAACGGACCCGCGCCCCGAGTGCGGTTCTCGGGGCGCGGACGCTAGTCGACGAGGCCTCCCGCCGTGGCCATGGGTCGCCTCGAAGCTCACACCGGTACCGCCGACACGTTGGACCCCGCGCGGCAGCTCATACGGTGTCACACCAGGGCAGCGCAGCAGGTCTCGATGATCAGCTGCGTGACCTTGTAGGGATCGCAGTTGGCGTTGGGGCGCCGGTCCTCGATGTAACCGCGCCCGTCCACCTCGACCTGCCACGGGATGCGCACCGACGCACCCCGGTCGGACACGCCGTAGCTGAACTTGTTCCACGGCGCCGTCTCGTGCATGCCGGTGAGGCGGTGCTCGATGTCCGCGCCGTAGTTCTCGACGTGCAGGTCGGCCCGGGTGCCCAGCGCCTCGCACGCGGCGACGACGGCGTCGTAGTTCTCCCGCATCTTGTTGGTCGAGAAGTTGGTGTGGGCGCCGGCGCCGTTCCAGTCGCCCTTGACCGGCTTGGGGTCGAGGGTGGCGGCGACGCCGAAGTCCTCGCCGGTGCGGTAGAGGAGCCAGCGGGCGACCCACAGCTCGTCGGCGACCTGCGGTGCCGCGACCGGACCGACCTGGAACTCCCACTGGCCGGTCATGACCTCGGCGTTGATGCCCGAGATGTGCAGGCCGGCCTTCAGGCAATTCTCGAGGTGCGCGTCGGCGACGTCGCGGCCGAACACCTCGTCGCTACCGACACCGCAGTAGTAGCCGCCCTGGGGCGCCGGGAACCCGCCGAGGGGGAAGCCGTAGGGCCTCCCGTCCTTGAAGAAGGTGTACTCCTGCTCGATGCCGAAGATCGGCTCCTGCTCCTTGAACTTCGCCGCGATCTCGACGCACGCCGACCGGGTGTTGCTGGGGTGCGGCGTCATGTCGGTGTTCAGCACCTCGGCGAGGACCAGGACGTGGTCGCCGCCGCGGATCGGGTCCGGACAGGAGAAGACGGGCTGCAGCACGCAGTCGGACTGGCTGCCCGGCGCCTGGTTGGTGCTCGAGCCGTCGAAACCCCAGATCGGCAGCTCGGCGCCGTTGGGGAGGATCTTGGTCTTGGAGCGCAGCTTGGCGGTGGGCTCGGTGCCGTCGATCCAGATGTACTCGGCCTTGTAGGGCATCGGGTTCAGTCCTCCAAGTCGCTGATCGGGGGGAGTTCGATGCGGCGTCCTGGTCGGAACGGCACCGTGCGCCGCGATGGTGCGAGCCGTCGTCGCCCCAGCCAGGAAAAGCCGGACGAACCCTGTCACCAGGCAGTTTCCGACCTGTTGCTCCGATGTGAACGCTGTGTGAACGCGATTGGGCGAACTTGCGGCGGGGCCGCGGCCCGCGCAGGATGCGGGGCATGGAGAGCACCGAGCGCCAACGGGAGTATGTCCTGCGGACGGTGGAGGAGCGGGGCGTCCGGATGGTGCGGCTGTGGTTCACCGACGTGTTGGGCCAGCTGAAGTCGTTCGCCATCTCGCCCGCGGAGTTGGAAAACGCGTTCGAGGAAGGCATGCGCTTCGACGGTTCCTCCATCGACGGCTTCAGTCGGATCCAGGAGTCCGACATGCTCGCGAAGCCCGACCCGAACAGCTTCGAGCTCCTGCCGTGGGCCGACCATCTGGGCAACTCGGCCCGGATGTTCTGCGACATCGTGAACCTGGACGGCACGGCCTTCTCCGGCGATCCCCGCCAGGTCCTGCGCCGCAACCTCGATCGGGCCCGGGAGCGCGGCTTCAGCTTCTACGCCGCGCCCGAGATGGAGTTCTTCTACTTCGACGACAGCAGCCCCGAGACCGAGCCCCGTCCGCTCGACCAGGCCTCGTACTTCGACCTGACGACGGCGGACGTGGCCACCGACCTGCGGCAACGCACCATCCACACCTTGGAGGCCATGGGCATCCCCGTGGAGTACAGCCATCACGAGGACGCGCCCAGCCAGCACGAGATCGACCTCCGGTACACCGACGCGCTCACGATGGCCGACAACGTCATGACCTTCCGCCTGGTCGTGAAGGAGGTCGCGCTGGAAGAGGGGGTCCACGCGACGTTCATGCCCAAGCCACTGGCCGGCGTCCAGGGCTCGGGGATGCACACCCACTTCTCGCTGTTCGAGGGCGACACCAACGCGTTCTACGACCCGGGCGACGAGATCAACCTCTCCAAGGTCGCCCGGCACTTCATCGCGGGGTTGCTGAGGCACGCGCCCGAGATCGCCGCGGTCACCAACCAATGGGTGAACTCGTACAAGCGGCTGGTCATCGGTTACGAGGCGCCCGTCTACACCGCGTGGGCCAGCAACAACCGGTCGGTGATCGTCAATGTCCCGCCCATCAGGCGGGGCAATGCCGATAGCGCGCGCATCGAGTTCCGGGCGCCGGATCCGGCCTGCAACCCGTACCTGGCGTTCTCGGTGATCCTCGCGGCGGGTTTGAAGGGGATCGAGGAGGGATACGACCTGCCCGAGCAGACCACAGTGAACCTGTACCAGCTCACACCGGAGGAGAGGATGGCGGAGCGCATCGACATGGTGCCGCAGTCACTGGCGGATGCCCTGAACGTCATGGAGCGTTCGGAGCTGGTGGCCGAAGCGCTGGGCGAGCATGTCTTCGAGTGGTTCATCCGCAACAAGCGCGTCGAGTGGATGGACTACAAGGCGCAGGTCAGCCAGTGGGAGCTCGACCGCTACTACAACCGGCTGTGACCGATGACGGTCGCTGACGGACTGCGCGGGCCGACACCGGGACGTGCCCTCCTCGCCATGGAACCCCTGCTCCTGTTCCCCGACCCCGCGCCGCCGGAGCTCGCCCAGGCCCTCGACCTGGCCGGGTACCCGTGGAAGGCGGTCGGCGACGAGCGGGCCGCCGGTCGGGCCGAGCCCGACGACGGCTGGGCCGGAGCGGTGGTGGTGGCGGCCATCGACCCGGACGGCGCCTTCGCGCTGTGCCGGGCGATCCGAAAACGGGACGTACCCCTCGAACCGCTGCTGCTGCTGGTGTCGGGAGCGCAGCTGTCCGACCTCGAACTGCGCGACGAGCTGTTCGACGACTTCTGCCTCTATCCCTTCCAGCCCCTGGAGCTGGAGGCCCGCATCAAGCACCTGTTCTGGCGGGCCGGGCGGGGCACCCAGCCCGAGCTCGTGGAGTACGGCGCGCTGGTGCTCAACCTGGAGACGTATCAGGCGCAGATCGACGGGCACCCCCTCGACCTGACCTACATGGAGTACGAGCTGCTGAAGTTCCTGGCCGCGCATCCCGGCCGGGTCTTCACCCGGGAGACGCTGCTGAGCCGGGTCTGGGGCTACGAGTACTACGGCGGAGCCCGGACGGTCGACGTCCACATCCGGCGGCTACGGGCCAAGCTCGGCGAGGAGCACGCCAACCTCATCCAGACGGTCCGCTCGGTCGGCTACCGCTTCGGCCAGTCCCGCTGGGGGACCTGACGACCCCGAGTCGGGGGCGGAGCCGGTTCGGCTACTTGTTGAGCTCGATCAGCTCGCTGCCCTCGTGGCGGGCCTCGACGTCGTCCTTGAGGGACCATCCGAGCACGGCTGCCGCGATCGCACCGGACATGCAGACTGCGACCGGGATGGCCAGGAGGACCACGACGATCAGGATGGCACCGACCATGGGCGGAACTTAGCCGGCGCTCCTATCGCCTACCCAGGCCCAGCCCTCGATCTCGATCAGGGCGCCGATCGGGAGCTCGGCCACGCCGACCGCCGACCGGGCGGGGCGATGGTCGCCGAAGCACTCGATGTAGGTGTCGTTCATGACCTGGTAGTCGCTCATGTGGCGCAGGAAGACCGTGGTCTTCACGACCTGGTCGAGTCGTGCCCCCTCGGTCGCGAGGTGGGCTTCGAGGTTGGCGATCGCCTGGCGCAGCTCGCTGGCCGTGCCGCCGGAGACCATCCGGCCTCCCGACCCCATGCCGACCTGGCCCGATACGACCAGCCAGTCACCGGCGCGGACGATGGGGGTGTAGGCGCCGACGGGCCTCGGAGCAGCGGTCATGCCAGCGGACCCTACAGGACCGGCCTCAAGCGCGAAGGCGGCGACCGGTCGGCCAGTCGAGTGGCAGGCCCTGCGCGATCCACGCTGCCGCGGCGACTGCGGCGAAGACGGCGTCCGAGCCGTTGACCGGTGGTCCGGTGCTCGCGCCGCCGGCTTCAGCCGTGGCGTCGGCGTCGGCTTCGGCGATGGTGACGGCGTCGGCGTCGGCATCGGCGATGGTGACCTCGATGCGGGGCGTGTCGACGGCCCGTAGCACTCCGAAGCTGCGGATGGTCAGGTCGTGGACCTCACCATCGTCGTCGACCGCCAGCCCCTCCGAGCAGACCCATCCCAGCGCCATGTGGGCCGCCCCCGTGCAGTAGGAGCGGAGGACGACGTCGTCCAGCGGATCGCCACACGCCACCTCGACCTGCACGACCGGATCGGGTCCGAGGCGGACCTCGGCTCGGGCGACGGCGCCCTCGGGCGAGGTGATGGTCACCGGACCGCCGGTGCCGGGGTCAGCGCGGTGTCCGTGTCGGCCGGCTGTACCGGGGCTGGGGTCGACCCCGCCGCGTCGGTGTGTCGCGGCAGCGAGGAGGATCGACGCCTCGGCCCACCCGGCCGCCCGGGGGTCGAGCGAGGTGGGCGGGCCCGGTACCTCGACCTCCTCGACGGCGATGCCTGGTGCGACCAGGCCGATGGCCTCGGCGATGCCCGGCGTGCGGACCACGCGCAGCCGGCCGGTGCCGTCGGCCCGTACGCCACCGGCGATGGGCGGGCGCTTGGGACCCGATCGCACGGCGTCCTCCCGGGACAGCACCACCCGCACCGGTCGGCCGTGGCGGTCGGCCAGCTCTCGGGCGGCCGCTGTCACCACCGATGCCGTCTTGCCGCCGAAGGCGCCCCCGTTGGCCAGGGGTGACGTCGGCTCCCCGCCGGGGACGCACCACGAGGCGTCGAGCTCCAGGTAGGCCGGCTCGACCCAGCTGGTCCGCAGCGCGGCGTCCCACTCGCCGGGCGGGAGGTCGAGGGGCGGTCTGGCCTCGACCGTGGTGCGCCGGCCCTGGACCTTGCCCGAGGCGGCGCGGGCTCCGGCCAGGGTGTCGGCCACCGCCCAGCCGCCGCGGCCGTCGGGGACGGCGACCAGGGCATCGGCAGGGGCGGTGTCGTCGGCGAAGCCGCCCTGGCCCAGGGCCACCTCCGGGGCGACCCGCTGAGGGGTCCGCCCTTCGATCGCCGCGCGTCGTGCGGCCGCCTCCAGGTCCCTCGACCCCCGTCGTCCCGCGGGCCCCGCTACCGCTGCCGTTGCCCGAGGCGATAGGTCCCGTGCTGCCCCAGGCTGAGGCGATGGGTCCCGGCCCCCGGGTGCTATTGCTTCGACCTGGTCCTGACCGGGACCTGTTGCCTCGGGCTCGGGCATCGCAGGCACGGCGGCAGGCGCGGGGGTGTAGGCGGCCCAGGCGTCGAGGATGGTCCGCCAGCCGGTGCAGCGGCAGAGATGCGCCAGCAGGGCCTGTTCGACCGCCGGTGTGTCGGCGGCGTCGACGCCCCTGGCCCGCAGCCCGTGGAGCCGCATCACGATCCCCGGCGTGCAGAAGCCGCACTGGCTGGCCCCGGTGGCGCAGAAGGCCTCGCCCCACGCCCGCCGTTCCGGTTCGGGGAGCCCGTCGAGCGTCGTGATCGACCGGCCCCGGACCCGCCGGGCGGGCGTCACGCACGCCACCCGGGGCTGGCCGTCGACCAGCACCGTGCAGCAGCCGCACTGGCCCTGGGGGCTGCACCCGTCCTTCAGGCTGCGCACCGCGAGCCGCTCCCGCAGCACCTCCAGCAGGCTGGTCCCGTCGTCGGGGACGGTCACCGACCGGCCGTCGAGGTCGAACGACAAGGGCAGCGGCGGCCGGTCGGGCAGCGGCGGCCCGTCAGGCATCGCCCATGGCGAAGAACCGGCCCGACCGCGTGCCCACGAACATGCGGCCGTGCCACACCGCCGGGGTCGACTCGATGCAGCCACCCAGCTCGACGGTCCAGAGCTCGGTCGGCGTGGTCGTGGTGTCGGCCAGGTCGTACCCATGGAGGATCCCGTCGCAGTCGCCCTGGATCCAGACGTCGTCCACGACCACCGGCGACTGCCACGTCGGCCCGGGGAGGTCGATGGTCCAGCGGGTCTCCCCGGTCTCCCGGTCCACGCCGTAGATCGTGCCGCTGTCGGCCGGCGCGATGATCAGGTCGTCGTGGAGGGCCGGTGTGGCCCAGAACCCGCTGTCGTCGTGGACGGACCACACGATCGGGTCGTCCGGCTGCCGGGGATCGAGCTTGAGCAGCTGGCCGACCTCGGCCCCGCGGGCGGACTGCCGGTCGACCTCCACCGCCACGTAGAGGAAGCCCTCGTCGTCGATCACCACTGAAGCGTCGGTGTCGTCACCGGTCCAGAACCGGAAGACCCGGGTCGGGGCGACCCCGTCGGGCAGTCCCGACACGTCCCATCCCTGCACCAGCCCGCCCGAGTTCGCGAAGTAGACGACCCCGTCGTGGTAGGCCACCGAGTTCTCGATCGACACGTCGTTCGGTCGCTGGTCGAGGCTGGCCAGCAGCTCGTCGTCCCAGCCCGGCGTGTTGAACGCCAGCTGGGGAGCGACCTGCACGGTGCCGTCGGCTGCGTAGCTCCGGTTGAGCTTCACGATGTGGAACTGCGAGTTCTCGCCCCCCTCGTAGAGGTAGTCGTCGATGACGAGCGGCGAGCCGTCCCAGTCGTTGTTCCACATCGTGGGGCTGACGGCCGTGGCGTCCAGCGACCACAGCTCCCGGGGCTCGGGACCGTCGATGGCGATCACGTGCAGCTTGTTGTCGCGGCTGCCCGAGTAGACCAGCGGGAACCCGTCCGGGTCGACGGTCACGGACCCCTTGATGATGTCGCCGGTGGGGAAGGGGGGCAGGATGTCGGCGCCCGTCGCGTAGTCCACGAAGTGGATGTTGCGGTCGTAGGCGCCGAACACCACCCAGGTGCGGCCGTCCCGCTCGAAGACCGCCGGCTCGCCGGTCCAGCCGGTGCCGCACCACACGCGGGTCTCCTCACCGACCGTCGACTCGGCGCACATGCCCTCCCCGTTGGCCGGATATCCCCACAGGACGTCAGGATGCTGCGGAACCGGGCCCTCGCCGTAATAGCTACGGGTGGGGCTGCCCCGGAAGGTCAGCAGCCCGGGGGTGGCGAAGCCGGACCCTCCGGCGGGCGTGGCTTCGGGCGTCTGGCCCGGGACGGTGGTGGACTCCGCGCTCTCGGCCGGGAGCCCGGTCGGCTCGTCGACCTGACTCGACTCCTGCGAGGGTTGGTCATCAGCGACCAGGCGCTGGATGCCCACCGCGGCCGCCGCGATCACGACGGCCACGACCACCACGACGACGAGGCGGCGCCGGTCGTGTCGGGGCGCCATGTGCGCACCCGGACCACGAGCACGGCTGGCGTCACGCTGGTCCGCGTACGCGGGCTCAGGCGGTGACTCGAACGAGGAAGCCGCCAGGTCGCTCGGCTGCCGTGGTCGAGACGAAGACGAGCGACCCGGGCTCAAGGAGGGCTGGCTAGCTGAAGCTCTGGCCGCAGCCGCAGGTTCGCTGGGCGTTCGGGTTGTCGATGGCGAACCCCGCCCCCTGCAGGCCGTCCTTGTAGTCGAGCGTGGCGCCCTCGAGGAGCATCTCGCTCGATGGATCGATGACGACGGTGACGCCGTTGAAGTCGGCCGACCGGTCGTCGTCGGTGACGTCGGTGTCGAAGAACATCTCGTAGCTGAAGCCCGAGCAGCCGCCCGGCCGCACCGCCACGCGGAGCGCCAGGTTGGGCACGCCTTCGGCCTCCATGAGCGAGCGCACCTTGTCGGCAGCGTTGTCGGTGAGGGCGATCACGGTTGCGTTCCTCCTCGGATCCCCGGATACGGAATCAGGTTACCCCTGCCAGGCGCGTCAGGCGCTAGCAAGGGCCAACGACACTTGACAGGGCGTGCGGTCGACGAGCGGGTGGAACGCCGTGACCCGGGCGCCGCCCTTGGTACGCACGAACCCCTCGACCATGCCCCGGTGGAGCCCACACACCAGGTCGGGCTCGGCCTCGGCCAGCTCGCGGAACGGGCAGTGCGCGAAGGCGATGGTGGCGCCGGCCTCCTCCAGCACGACCGCGGGGTCGAAGCCCAGCGCGTCCAGCCGAGCGACCAACCCCTCGAGGCAGCCCGCCGCGTGGCTGGCGGCGGCATCGGCTGTGCCCTGCTCGATCCCGGCGTCGACGGCGTCCTGCGGGGCCGAGCCCGCGGCGCCCGCGAGGCGCAGGAGCATCCGGGCCAGCACAGGGAAGGTCGGTGGCTCCAGACCGAGCGACGGCGCGTCCGCGGCCAGCGAGTAGCGGTGCTGCGGCCGGCCGACGGCGCCCCGGGTGTCGGTCTCGACCTCCAGGAGCCCGACGTCGCGCATCCGCTCCAGGTGGGGCCGCACGGTGTTGGGGTGGAGGCCGAGGGTCTCGGCGATCTCGGCCGTCGCCAGCGGGCGGGAGGACCGGGCCAGCTCGAGGTAGATCGCGTACCGGGTGTTGTCGCCCAGCGCCTTGAGCACCGCCAGTCGGGGTCCCGGACCTGAGTCCGCCGCAACGGTCACCCGCCGGAGTCTACCGGCGCCTCTTCGCAACCGGTCCGGGTTTCACCGGGGACGACCGGTAGAATTCGCGCCGTGGCCGGAGCGACTCCCACCCCCGCCGACGTCGTCCAGATGCTGCGAGGGGTCGTGGATCCCGAGCTCGGCAGCGACATCGTCGACCTGGGCATGGTGCGGTCGGCGTCCGTCGACGACGCCGGCGCGGTCGTGGTGGCCATCGCGCTCACCACCGCAGGGTGCCCGCTGCGGGCCCAGATCCAGCGGGACATCAAGACCCGCGTCGCCTCCCTGGAGGGCGTGACCGGCGTCGAGTTGGCGTGGACGGAGATGACCGCCGAGGAGCGGTCGACGGCGATGGCCAAGGCCCGGTGGAACGTCTCGCAACGGCCCGAGGAGACCTCGGTGCCGCCCACCACCAAGGTGATCCTGGTCGCCTCGGGCAAGGGCGGGGTCGGCAAGTCCTCGGTGACGGTCAACCTGGCCGCCGCGCTGGCCGACCGTGGCCTGACCGTGGGTGTGATCGACGCCGACATCTGGGGCTTCTCGGTGCCGCGCATGCTGGGGGTCGACGGCCGCCTCGGCGTCGAGAAGCACGGCGACAAGAGCTACATGATCCCCCACGAGCGGAGCATCGGCGGCGGCCGGGTGCGGGTGGTCTCCATGGGCTTCCTGGTCGACGGGGAGGGGACCGCGCTGATGTGGCGGGGGCTGATGCTCAACCGCGGCGTCCAGCACTTCCTCCAGGACGTCTGGTGGGGCGACGAACTCGACTACCTGCTGGTCGACATGCCGCCCGGCACCGGTGACGTCCAGATGGGAGTGGCCAAGCTGCTGCCCCGCTCCGAGGTCCTCGTGGTGACGACGCCGGCGTTGGCCGCCCAGAAGGTGGCCGAGCGGGCGGTGGGCATGGCCCGCAAGAGCTTCCTGCGGGTCGCCGGCGTGATCGAGAACATGAGCGCCTTCCGCTGCGAGCACGGCACCGAGTACGCCTTGTTCGGCCAGGGCGGCGGCGAACAGCTGGCCCGCGACGCCGGTGTCCCGCTGCTGGGCGCCGTGCCGCTGGAGCCCGCGGTGTCCGCTGGTGGCGACCAGGGGCACCCCGCCGTCCTGGGGGACGGCGCGGCGGCGGACGCCTTCCGGGCCATCGCCGACCGCATCGTGGAGGAGGCCGTGCCTCCGGCCGACATGGCGGGCTGCAGCGCCCGCATGTTCGGCGCCATGAACGCCGCGCTCGACGCGGCGCAGGTCTGACGCCGGTCGGCCCCAGCTACACCTTGGCCGACCAGGGCTCGTCGAACGCCTCGCCGTCGACCAGGCCGTCCTCGGCCAGCTTGCGCAGGTGGGCCCACACCGAGCGCTCGGCGACCGGATGGAGCTCGACGGGCACGTCCGTGTAGATCTTCGTGACCAGATCGGGGATGGACGCGGTGCCCTCCGCCTGCAGCGTCGACAGCACCTGCTGCTCGCGCTCCAGCCGATGGGCGATGTAGCCGTCGATCACCGCCGACGGATCCTCGATCAGGTGGCCGTGCCCGGGAGCGATGGTCCGGAGGCGGGGCCGGATCTGCTTCAGCCTCTCGAGCGAGGCCAGGTAGGTCCGCATGTCGCCGTCGGGCGGGGAGATCACCACCGTCGAGCCCTGCATGATGTGGTCGCCGCTGAAGAGGGCGCGCTCCTCGGGGAGGAGGAAGCACAGGTGGTTGGACGCGTGCCCGGGCGTGTGCACCACCTGGAGGTGGTACTCGGTGGCTTCGATCACATCGCCGTCGCGCAACGTGCCATCCACGGCGATGCCGTCCCGCTCGTCGAAGGCCAGCAGCTCGGCACCGGTGCGGTCTCGGAGGCCCTTGGCCCCGGGGGAGTGATCGAGGTGGGT
>Ga0209382_10001275_pt1 | contig 40029 bp, 52 predicted proteins | sample SoiMetdeltSBSDD5_FD_187599 | JGI IMG/M metagenome (GOLD analysis project Ga0209382, IMG submission 187599) | Bulk soil microbial communities from a Populus tree surrounding site in Tennessee, USA - Soil MetaG P. deltoides SBSDD5 (SPAdes) (version 2) | ecosystem: Environmental > Terrestrial >... | reverse complement strand
GCCGACTCTCCCAACGGGTAACCTGGCTGGCAAGGGCCGCTAGCTCAACGGCAGAGCTGCTGACTTTTAATCAGTAGGTTCAGGGTTCGAGTCCCTGGCGGCCCACGAAAAGCGCAGGTCAAAGGGCCTGTCGTCGATCACCAAGGCGCCCCGGATGGCTCCAACCCTCCTAAAAGTCTCCTAAAAGGTCCCAGGGCGAAGGGTTGACGTTGGAATGTCGAGCGGCAGGCTTCAGACTCACGGTAGGTCAGCGCTGCCGGTCGGGACGCATGGTCTGATCTGGGTTGTGGACCTTGGTCCGGGCAAGCCCAAAGGGCGGTACGAGGCCATCTGCAACTACCGGGACAGCGACGGCAGCACCAGCCGGGTCAGCCGGCGCGGCCGCAGCAAGACGGAGGCTAGGACGAGACTGCAGGAAGCCCTGCGCCAACGGAGCAGCAGCCGCGGCAGCTCGGCGTTGGCGCCGAGTTCGAAGTACAGCAAGCTGCTGACGCTGTACCTTGCGCAGCTGGATGCCCAGGTGGAGACCGGCCAGCTCTCGCCAACCACCCGAGGTACATACCAGCACTGGCTGACCAAGTACATCGCCCCGCGGCTCGGCCAGCTCCGCCTCCAGGAGATCAACGTGGCAGTGCTGGAGAACTTTCTCGCGGAGCTCGCGGTCGGTGCCTCATCCAAACGCACCGTCCGGGCCGTGCTTCGTGCCACGCTCCAAATTGGCCTGCGGCACCAGGCGATCAGCACGAACCCGGCGCGGGAGTTGGAACGTATCCGCTCCACTAGCGCCAAGAGGCCACCACGAGCGCTCACCGCCGACGAACGCGCGGACCTGCTGGCGAAACTCCGAACTGACCCCTATGCGCGCCGGTGCGACTTGCCTGCGCTCGTCACGTTCATGCTGGGCACCGGCGTACGCATCGGCGAGGCGCTCGCCGTGCGCTGGTGCGATCTCGATCTCGGTGGAATGGTCATCGGCGGTGCTCGGGTGCCGGTCGTGCGTATTACTGGAAATCTGGTGTGGGTCCGTGGGCAGGGTCTGGTTCGACGGTCCGGTAAGACCCAGGCAGCGATGCGGACCATAGCCTTGCCCCGGTTCGTTATCGACATACTCTCCGAACGGCGCCCGCGATGGACCACCAACGATGAGGGCCCGGTCTTTCCCGCTGAAAAAGTTGACGGATGGCGGTGGCCAAGCAATGTCCAACGCGCCTGGCGCGGCGCCAGAAAACGCGCCAGATATGAATGGGTCACACCACACGTGTTTCGAAAAACCGCGTCCACTGCTCTGGAGGAGATGGGCCTCACTGTCAGGCAACGCGGGGACGTATTGGGTCATGCTAATTTGACCACCACTCAGGACGTGTACACGCACCGCGGAGATGTGCACCCAGCGGCTGCTGTTGCGCTTGATACCGCCTTCGGCGCTGCCGTTGCGGGTCGCTGAGGGAGATCTGCTACGCCGTGCGGCCGAACTGGACAAGCAGACGCGAAAGCGCCCCCTGCCCGGACGTTCGGGCAGGGGGCGCTTTCGGGTAGGGCGCGCGGGGTCAGATCTCCCCGGCGCGGGCGAAGGCTTGGCGGACGGCCTCCTGCATCTGCAGTTCGGTGACGCCGGCGGGTAGTGCGTTGGCGAGCCGGGCGCCCAGCGCGGCCACCTGGTCGTCGGTGATGGTGAGGTCGGGGTGGTGGTCGGCGGTGACGATCTCGCGGACTGCGGTGATGATGGCGGCTTCGTCGTCGCGTAGGTCGTTGATGGCGGCGAGGATTGAGGCTGGGACGTTGCGTAGGTAGCTCCAGGCTTCCCATGGGTGGCCGATTGGTGCTGTGAGGGTGCCGCCTTCGGGGATGGGCATGCTCCAGACTGCGGTCGGGGCGGTGTCGCGGATGGCGGCGCGGATGGCGTCGAGGTCCTCGGTGGTGAGTGTGCGCACCAGGTTCTCCAGGGTGTTGGTGTGGTTGAGGTCGACGGTGCTGGTGATGCCGGGGACGCGGCCGCGGTCGGTGTATTGGTGGATGGCGACGGGGCCGGTGTAGGGGGCTAGGTCGGGGTGGCGGTGGCCGTCGTTGGGGCCGTAGTCGGCGGCCCAGATGAGCAGTCCTGGCAGGCCCCAGGTGTGCGGGAGCAGTTGGGCCAGGAACGAGGTGTTGGCGTAGAGCAGCACGCGTGGGTGCCCGCAGGCGGACAGCCGGGTGGCGAAGTGGCGGGCGAAGTCGATCGCGTGGTTGATCTTCTGGGTGCGGGTGGCCGGCGAGTCGGTGGGCTTGGGGTGGAAGTCGCCTTCCAGGTCCAGCACGGGCGGTAGGTGGATCGGGCTGAGCCGGCGGAGTTCGGCGTTGAGGACGTCGGCCTGGATCTCCGGGTTCGGGCTCAGCTGGGCGTAGTGGTAGAGCCCGACCGGGATGGCCACCGAGCGGGCGCCGCGGACGAACGCGTCCGCGGGTGTGACCGCGCGGCCGCTGCCGTCGGTGGCCTTGATGATGCAGAACCGCACCCCATAGTCGCGCACGGCGGGCCAGTCGGTGACGTCCTGGTAGCGGTCGTAGAGGTCGATGCCGAGGGTCATGTGAACTCCTCGCGGCGGCCGGCGTGGGGTGCCGGGGTTAGAGGTCCAGTGGTGGGATGCCGGCCTTCGTGAGTTGTTCGTTGGCTTGTCTGAGCCGGCTGGTGAGGGCGTCGATGCGGTTTTCGAGGGCGGTGACTTTGGCGGTGAGTCGGGCGACCTCGTCTTGGGCGGGTTTGAGCAGGGTGACAGCGGCGGCGGAGAGGACGTTGGCGGCGTCGGCGCCGGCTTTTGTGGCGTCGGCGTTTATCTTGCGGGCTTCGGAGCCGACTTTCGCGAAGCTCACGATGCCGCCGATTCCGCCGATTCCGCCGAATACGGCCAGGACGGTTTGGACCCAGAGCGGGTTCATGGCTGCGTGTCTTCGGGCGGGTGGGTGACGGTCAGCAGCGCGGCGCGCAGGGTGGGCAGGTCGCGGTGGGTGATGTGCCAGACCCGCCACCAGGCGGCGATGGCGGCGGAGACCAGTGGGATGGCGCCGACGGGTAGCTGGCCGCCGGCGAGGGTGAGGACGGCGGCGCTGTAGCCGCCGAGCAGGCCGCCGAGCAGGGTCATGGCGGCGCGCTCGAGGAGCAGGCTGCGGGGCATCGGTAGGGCTGCGGCGGTCAGTCCGAGGGCGCCGCTGGTGAGTAGGCCGGCGTACCAGAGCGCGCGGGCCCAGGGTGGCAGCAGCTCGATGACGCTGGATCGGGTGCGGTGTAGGGGTAGCAGCCCGAGCGCGCCGGTGATCACGCAGATCGCGAGTAGCCAGAGCTGGAAGGGGTTGCGGCCGGAGTCCACCAGCAGTGGTTTGAGCCTGTGGACCATGGCGGCCTCCCGGTCGGCTCGCGGGTGTCTAGGTGTGGATCCAGCAGCCGAGGATGTTGGTGGCGATGCGGTCGGTGCTGGTGCCGATGGCGCTGAGGGACAGGGTGATGGGGGTGGTGGTTTGGCCGAGCCAGGCGGTGATGTCGTAGGGGCCGTGGGTGGTGGTGGTGTGGGTGGTTTGGGTCCAGGCGTCGAGTTCGGTGCCGTTGATGTGGAGTCGGTAGGTGGGTGTGGCGGTGGTGCCGGTGGTGCGGCCGAAGCTGCCGGTGAGGGTGAGGTGGGGGTGGCTGACCAGGCCGATGCGGCCGGCCCAGACGGTGCCGCCGTTGCAGGCTGAGACGGGCAGGGTGGGGTCGGTGTTGGTGGTGTCGGAGCCTTGGGAGTCGTGGAAGGTGGGGGTGAGGGGGACGGGGACCCAGATGGTGAGGGTGTCGGCTGGGCGGGCGGCGCGTAGTTCGTCGAGGTCGCGTCGTAGTTGGTGCAGTTGGTGGGTGAGCCAGTCTCGGCCGGGTGGGGCGTGATCGCCGGGTAGGGGCATCGCTGGGCTCAGATCGGGTCGTCGTCGGTGCCGGGGATGAGCAGCAGCGGGGTGATCTGGCCGGCGTGGGCGTCCAGGCGCCAGCCGATGCAGCGTGCGGTGCCGACCAGCGGGGTGCTGGGGTGGGCGTGGCCGGTGAGGTGGTAGCCGATGTCGTCGCCGGTGTTCCAGTCGGAGCCGAGGCGGGGGGTGGTGTCGGCGCGGGCGGTGATGCTGATGCTGCGGGCGCCGAGGCGGAGTAGCTGCAGCGCGCTGGTCGCGTGGCTGGTGAGGGTGGCGGTGTCGGTGATGGAGGTGCTGGGGCTGTAGCGGTGTTCCCAGCGGGGCCATCCGGTGGCCAGCAGGGTGTCGTCGCGGGCCGGGTCGGACTGGGGGCGGGTGTCGCCTTGGCCGCTGGAGACGGCGACGACGTGGTTGGCGCCCTTGCCGGCGGTGTAGTCGTGGACCAGGTCGTAGCGGGTGCAGGAGGCGGCTTCGGTGTCGAAGATGGCGTTGGGTGTTGTGGTGGCGATGCCGATGCGGGTGCGCACGGTGGCGGTCTTGGCGACCGCGGTCTGGGTGGCGTCGGTCCAGCCGAGCTGGATGGCCCATTCGGGGCCGTTGATGACGGCCATGAGCTCGCGCAGGGCGGAGTAGACGGTTTTGTCGTCGCGGTCGAGGTAGGTGCGGTCGCGCAGGCGGCCGGTGGCTGGCGCGTCGACGAGCAGGCCGATGCCTTCGGTGTTGGCGTCGGCGAGCAGCCCGGCGGCGATCACGGAGGCCTGGTCTTGTTGGGTCCAGCTGTGGTCGGTCACGTAGCGGCGGTCGAGGTAGCCCTCGATGCTGACGCAGGAGATGTCCGCGGTTGGGCTGGTGCCGGCCTTGGTGGTCAGCACCGGCCCGGCCCAGATCGGGGTGCCGGCGAGGACGGCGACGATCATGGTGCGGCCGGGCAGGGTGGCTGAGGGCCAGTCCTGGGGCGCGGCCGGGATCGGCAGCACGAACGCCGCGCTGGTGGCGGTGGCCAGCACGCTGCTGATCGGGCCGGACGGGGCGAGTTCGGGCAGCTCTTCGATGATCTTGCCGGTGGTCAGGTCGCACCCGAGCCAGGTCAGGTCCAATGTCATCAGATGTTGGTTCCGGTGCTGCCGGGGTCGAGGCCGATGTGCTCGATGATGATCTCGGTGGGCCAGGTGCTGGTGGCGAAGGTTCCGGCGGTGCCGGCGATCACGTCGTTCCAGATGCTCAGCAGCACTTTGATGGTGTGGTCGGTGCCGGGGATGTAGAGGGTGTGCAGGTCGCGGTTGAAGACCTTGTTGCCCACGGTGGTTTCGGACTCGTCGCTGGTCGCCAGCAGGGTGGAGGCGGCGGTGGGGGTCGAGCCGTCGGTGGTGTAGGTGTGCTGGATGCGGGCGCGGCCGGCGGCGAGGGTGTACACGCCGACGTTGGGGCTGCCGATGCGGTAGAGGTGCCCTGTTTTGACCGTGGCGGCGAGCCAGCAGACGCCTTGGGCGTTGGTCTGGGTGGTGGTTGTGGTGGTGGTCGAGCTGGTGGTGCGGCGGTGGCGGGCGATGATCCCGCGGGGCAGGGCGCGCCAGGCGCTGGCGTCGCGTTGCCAGAGGGTGCCGGTGTCGGTGGTGGTGGCCAGCGCCCCGGTGGCGGGGTTGGTGACGGCGGCGTCGCGGTCGGTGGTGGAGGTGCAGGCGGCGACGCCGTGGACGCGCCAGGCGGTGCCGTCGTAGGCCTCGATCCAGTCGCGGTCGCGGCGGTAGCAGGCGGTGCCGTCGTAGCCGGCGAGGGCGTCGCGTTCGGTCTGGGTGCGCACGACGGTGATGCCGCCGGCGGCCGCGGTGAAGGGGTGGTTGATGGTGACGGTGGGTGAGCCGCCGCCGGAGGCGGGCACGTCGATGGTGGCCAGCCGGAACGCGCCGGCTGGCACGGCGGGTTCGGCGGGTGAGGCGGCGGCGGTGCCGGTGAGGTACTCGGACTGGGCTTTGCGTTGGCCGGAGGAGTCTTCATCGTGGTCGTAGACGCGCAGGATGGTGATGTCTTTGCGGGGCAGGGTGGCGTGCGCGGCGGTCAGGGTGTGGGTCTCATCGGCCGGTAGCGGGACCCAGTACGGGCCTTGGGCGGTGGTCAGCGCGGGGTCGACGCAGGCGACGCCGGCGCGCACCGTGATGGTCGTGCCGCTGAGTTCGGTGTTCAGGGCGTTGCCGCCGGGGCGCACGCCGGCGCGGGCGCCGAGGGTTCGGCCGTTGTACTGCAGGGCTAGCGCCATCAGCTGCCGGGTCTCCGCCGCGGTGTAGGCGGGGGTTCCGCCGCTGGCGTTGATCCACCCTGGATCCGCCATTCGCGGGTCTCCTGTGTCGTTGGGTTACCAGGCGTGTCGCCAGGTCGCGGTCAGTTGCGCGGCCGCGGTGTAGGCGGCGGCGTCAAAGGCCAGCTCGGATGTGCCGGCGGGCAGCAGTGGCCAGTCGCCGGAGGTGTTGCCGCGGCGGCTGGTGGTGCCGTTGAGGTACACGGTGCGGGCGCTGGTGTCGACGTCAAGCCACTGCCCGGTGGTCAGGGTGAGGTCGAACCGCAGCACCCGCACGACGCCGGCGGAGCGCAGCGACACCCGCGGCTGGGTCAGCGATGCGCCGAACGCGTCGATGCGCAGCAGCAGCGGGGTGTCTTCGGTGCCGGTGTTGGTGATCTCGGCCCGGCCGCTGGTCACGGTGGCCGCGATGGTGAGCGGGTAGGTGATCGGGTAGGTGGCGCCGCCGGCGGCCGAGGGCAGCCCGAGCTGCTGTTGTTGCTGGTCAGCGCTGTAGATGCGGGGATCCAGGGCCATCAGGGCGCAGGTGACCGGGCCGTGGCCGTAGCCGCTGGTGGACGGGTCGGGCTCGACCAGACGCGGGCGCACGAACATGAGGTACTCGGTGCCGCCGAGCCGCCAGCGCAGCTCAACATCGGAGGTGGTGCGGCGTAGGGCCGCGGTCAGGGACTGCTGCGCGGCGACCCAGGCGGCGGTGGTGTCGGTGACGATGTGCACCCGCAGCGGAATCGCGGTTGCGGCGGTCAGCTCCCGGCCGGACCAGGCCCCGTCGGTCCAGGCCCGATCGGTCTGGTTGTGGCGCACGGCCCGCTGGTAGGGGTTGAACGCCACCACGTCATAGGTGGTGCCGGCGCCCAGGAGCAGCCCGTTGACCGAGATCTGCCCGTCCTGGGTTGGAGTGGGCATGTCAGCGGACCCCGGCGTAGTAGAGCTCCTCCTGGACCTGGTCCAGTTCGAACCGGTCGCTCAGGGCGCGCAGGTGCAGGTTGTTGATCACGATTGGGTCGCGCGTGGTCGATGCCATTGCCGAGAGCAGCCGGCGGGTTTGGTCGCCGTTGTAGATCCACCCGTTGTAGTCGGGTACATACAGCTCGGGCAGCCCCTTCTCGCCGACCAGGTAGGGCATGCCCTTGCGCACCGGGCCGCCCTCGGCGCGGGGCCCGATGTTGAACAGCCCGGTCGGGACCCGACCGTCCTGCAGGATCTTGACCGTGACCTGCCAGGTGCGTTCGAGCGCGGTCAGCTGCGAATACAGCCGGCCGACCACCGGTGTGCCTTGGTCGTCGACTGCGATCCGCACGGTGCGCCCATCCGGCAAGCTGATCACCTGGGTCTTGAACTGGCCGGTGGCCGCGGCGGCCTCGAACGCGGCCAGCTGCGAGGAATCCAGTCCGGCGATCAACTTCAGGATCTCCGGTGGGGCGTTGGTGCCGGCCGCTGACGCCAGTTTCAGCAGCTCAGCCACGTAGGCCTGGGTGGCGGCCGTGGTTTGTTCGGTCTGGGACTTGCCGGCGTTCTCCTGCTGCGCCTTGCGGGCGGCCGCGTCCGCCGCGGCGAGCATCGACTGCTCCAGCGTCAGGTTCGCCTGCTGGGCCTCAGCCGACCTTGCGCCGTGCGCGGCGGTGGCGTCCGCGGCCGCGCGCTGCGCCTGCTCGACACCGGCCTCGGCCTGGCGCAGCGCGAGGTCGGCGTTGGCCAGCGCGAAGGCCTGCTGCGCCTGTTCCAACATCCGGTCGGTGTGCGACTTCGTCGCCTCCGCGGCGCGGCGCTGTTCCCTTTCCACCGCCGCCGCGGCCAGTGCCACCTGCTGCTGCGCCGCGGCCGCTTGGGGTGAGCCCTCGCCGAAATCCCGGATCGCTCGGGAGTAGTCCGCCTGGGCCTTGGCCAGGTTGCCCTGGGCCTCCTGCAGCGTGGTCAGGACGATCCTCTGCCGGTCGGCCGCGCTGGTGATCTTGTCGATCTCGGTCTTGATCCCGCCGGCCTCGGACTGGAAGCTGACCAGCAGTGGTGAGAACCGGCCCTCCTGAGCGGCCTTGGTGAGGGTTTCGATCTGGGTTTGCAGCTCGGCGTAGCGAGACCTCAGCTGGTCGAGGTGCTGCTGGGCTTCCTTGCCTTCTTGGCCACCCTTGTTCAGGGCCGTGGCGTAGCGCTCGATTTCGTCGTTGGCGTCCTTCGCGCGGCCGGACAGCAGCTCGAACGCGGTTCCGATCGCGACGGCGCCGATCCCCACCACAGGCAGCAGCGACCCAACCCGGGTTAGGGCGGTGCCGACCCGGCTGCCGGCGGTGGCGACCTTCTCGCCTGCGCGGGCCGAGCCGGTGAACCGTTCCGTGAGGACGCCGGCGGACAGGGCGACGTCGTCGACTCGCGAGCCGACGTTCTTGAGCCGGCCGGCCACTGCGTCGGGACGGATCGCGCCGAACGCAGTGGTCGCCAGGCTGGCGGTGAGGGTGTACGCTTTCCAGGCCGCGGCGCCGGCGATGACGGCGCCGGTCAGCAGGCCGAGTGGGCCGTTGAGCAGCTCGACGGCGTGCAGCACGGTCTGCGCGGACAGGGCCACGACCTTGAGCCCGGCCTCGAGGACCGGCAGGGCGACGTGGCCGACTTTTTCGATGGTCTCGCCGGCGGTCTCGACCGTGTCGGCGAGGCCGTCGGCGTGTTCCTCGAACGCCTTGGTGACCGTGGCGGCGGCGTCCAGGCCGGCGCGCAGCACCCCGCCGGTGACCTCGCCGACCTTCTGCAGGGCGGGCAGGGCCTTGTGCGCGACGGTGACCAGGCCGTTCAGCGCCGGTTCGAGCACCGCGTGCAGGCGGTTGCCGAGGTCGGCGGCGCGGTCGCTGACCTGGTCGATGGCGGTGCGGACCTCGCCGCCGAACTCTCGCCGGATCCCGGTGCCGAACCGTTTGGCGGCGTCGATGGCCACGTCGAGCCGGTCGGCGAACCGCTCGGCGAACCGGGTGGCGTCGTCGGAGCCGGCGAGTTCGCCCAGCGCGCCGACGACTCGTTTGGCCTCGTCGAACACCGGGCGGAAGCCGGTGCCGGCGAGGATGCGGCTGGTGTCTTTCAGGGTGGACCACTGCCCGACCAGGGTCTTGGACTGGGCGGCCATTGCGCCGCCGTAGTCCAGCGACATCTGGGCGAACAGCTTGGGCAGCACCTCGGCGGCCAGGAGCTTGCCCTCGCTGGACAGTTTCTGGATCTCCGGCACCGGTTTACCGAGGGCTTTGGCCAGCAGTTGGAAGACCGGGATGCCGTTCTCGGCGAACTGCAGCAGCTCCTCGCCCTGCAGCTTGCCCTTGCTCATGGCCTGGCTGGTGGCCAGCAGGATCCGGTTGAACGCCTCCTGGTTCAGCCCGAGCGCGCCGGCGGCGTCACCCAGGGACTGCAGGGTGGGGATGACCTTGTCGGCGGCCAGGCCGACACCGAGCAACTGCCGGGCGTTGTCGATCAGCCCGGGCAGCTCGAACGGTGTCGTGGCCGCGAAGCGGGTCAGCTCCGCCAGGAAGGCCTGCGCCGCGCCGCCGTCGTGCAGCAGGCTGGTGAACGCTATCGAGGCCTGCTCTTTGAGGCTGTTGAACTGCACGCCGGTGGTGGCCACCGCGGTGGTCAGGGCGCCGGCGGCCAGCGTGATCGCGCCGAGTGCCTGCCCGCCGAGCTGGGCGAAGCCGCGTAGCTGGGCGTGGGCGCCGGCCTCGTCGACGTCGACGGCGATGTAGCCGCGCCCGACCTCCAGTCCTCGGGGCACGGCTCACCACCCCCATTTTGGTGTAGCTGGGTCAGGGGTCGGGGCTGGTTGGCGGGCCGGCGCTGGCGGCGGTGAACCAGGCGTTGAGGGTGCTGCGTCGGCGAGGGATGCCGATGGGTCGTGGCAGCGGCGGCGGCTGGGGTGGCCGCGGCTTGTTTTCGGGGGTGTGCGCGCAGGCGAACTGCCAGGCCTGCACGGCGATGGCGTCGTGCACGTCGGCGAGCAGCCACGCCTCGTGTGACCAGGTCTCCGGTGGCAGCTCCTCGATCGCCACCGCGGTCAGCTGCCCGGCGTCGCGGGCGCGGCGGCGCAGCACGGCGACCAGGCGGGAGTCGGCGGGCAGGCCGTGGATCAGGACCCGCAGCCGGCGGATGGACAGCTGCCCGGTGTAGATGCCGGCCAGGTCGAGGCCGGACTCGAGCAGGTCCAGCTCGAGGGCCTCCTGCGTCTCCGGATCGTCGAGGAGCGTCAGGAGGCGGGCGGTTCCCCCGAGCTCGCGCCGACGGCCGCCGTGGTGAACAGGTCCAGCAGCTCGGTGGCGCCGTCCAGCGACAGTGCGCCGGCGTGCTGGCGCACCAGCTGGTCCAGCTGCTGCTCACCGAACAGCAGCACCAGCAGCTCTTGCGCGGCCTGCAGCCGCCGCGGGTAGGCGAAGCTGTCGTTGCCGACTACGCGTAGTTCCCACATGTACCGGGCCTGGTCGACCAGCTGCGGGTGCACGGTCAGCGTGGTACCCCGGTAGTCGATGGTGACGACGCCGAGGGCCTCGGCGGCCAGCGGGTTAGTTGCCGGCGCGCTGCTGGCCGGCTCGGCGACGGGCCGAGCTGGCGCGCGGCGCGGTGCGGTATTGCGGGTGCGGCTCGGCGGCATGTGTCATGCCCTCCTTCGCAGAGGCTGCGGCTGAAGCTGGCTGAAAGGGCGCGTCAGATCAGCTCTGTGCCGAACAGGTCGGGGTGGTCGGCGATGAACCGGTCCGCTGCCGTGCGCATCACGTCGACGAGCTGGTCCACCACCCAGCCGTCGTATGAGCCGCCCGGCTCGGCTTCGCTGGCAGCGCGGTGTGCGTCGGACCACCGGTCGACATCGTTGACGAGGACGCCGAACTGGATACGGCAGTGGGTAGCGGACATGATCAGGCGAACCCGTCGTGGTTGGCCACGACGTAATACAGCTGGGTCGCGCCGGCGTCCTGTTCGAACTCCAGGGTCAGCGGGATGTTCGCGGTGTTGGTGCGGGAGAGCTTGATCCCGCCGACTTGGGTGACCGAGGCCTTGGGGACGTACCACCACAGCTTCATGCCCAGGTCGAGGTCTTGGACCTCGATCAGCCAGGCCTTCGGGGGGTCGCTGCCGGCGACCGGGATGCTCAGGCTGGTGGTGCCGTTCACGCCGGCGGTGTAGGTGGTTCCGGGCTCGAGCAGGGCCCAGGTGTTGCGGTTCCACTCCCGGGCGGTGAAGGCGATGGTCCGGACCTGCCCGGACTGCAGCACCCGCAGGGTCTGGCCGTTGAGCTGCCAGGCGGAGATCCGTTGGGTGTCCTTCTGCTTGGTGAACTCCGGGGTGTCGTCCTCGTGGAGGTAGCCGAGGTTGCCGGCCAGCCACCCGGCGGGCGGGGACATGGCCATGATGTCCAGGGATCCGGGCGGGGGCAGGGTGAATGGTGGGGTGGTGCCGTAGGCGACGGCGTATACGGTGCCGATCTTGCCGACGATGGTGTTGTCCGCGGATGGGATGGCCATCAGGCGCTCCTGCAGGGGCGGGGTTTGTTGGTCAGGGGGTGCGGCGTGGCCGGTAGGTGGCGGTCACCGGGATGACCGAGCGTTTGGCGGTGGACGGATCGGGCAGCGGGAACGGGTCGGCGACCTCGATGGCGGTGAACCCGCCGCCGGTGGCGGCCCGCTGCTCCAGGGAGCCCACGACGCCGACCAGGTGGCGGGCGAGCTCGTCGGCGTCGTTGCGGGCGGCGGCGTAGACGTTCAGGTCGAACACCGCCGTCCACAGCCGTTGCGGGACCAGGGTCTGCCCGCCGGGCACCTTCGTGATCTGCAAGTACGGCAGCGCAGCGGGGAAGGTTTCCGGCAGGGTGGCGACGACCTTGCCGACCAGCGCGGCCGGCAGTTGGGTGTGGGTGCGGAGCAGCTGCAGCAGCATGCTTAGCGGGTTGGGCGGGACCACCACGGGCACGGTCACCCTGGCACCCCCGTCCTGGACTGCACCGGTCAGTGGCCGCGGATGGCGCGCCGGCCGGGGTGCTGGGCTGGGGTATCGGAGGTGCCGTACTCCAGGTAGAGCCAGGCGCTGTCGGGGTCGGCCGCCTGGTCGGCCACCACCAGGGTCTGGCCGCCCTCCTCGACGACGTGGATGCTGGCCTCGGTGGCGCCGGTGACCCGGTGGATGTTGCCCTGCCACGCCGTGGCGATCTGCTCGGCCTGCCGGTGCCGGTAGGCGCGGGCCTGCGAGCCGCGCAGGATCCGCTCCAGCACGCCGGGGTGGATCTCTATCCGCACCCTGCCGCTGCCGCTAGTCATGGGGCACCGTGCCGGCGTAGGACTGCAGCTGCGCCCGCAGGTGGTGGGTGCCGTGGCCGGGCCGGTTGACCGGGTACACGCTGATCACGTCGAACCGTTTCCCGTCGATGAGGACCTGGTCGTGCTCGGCCAGCTGGGCGTTGCCGGGCAGGAACAGCAGCCAGGACCCGCGGGCGGCGTCACGCCCGTCGCGGTCCTCGTTTCCGGCTTGCAGCTGCAGGCGGCACGGGTGCGTCGCTGTCGGCGTCGCCGGGTAGGCCTTGCTGCCCGGGTCCCCGTACCCGTCCTGCATCGTCACCGGCCGGAAGATCTGACAGGTCTGCCCCGTCAGCCGGGTGATCACCATCGCCCACCTCCTGCTGGGTGCCGGGTTCGGTCTTGGGTGGTTCGGCGTGATGGCCTTGCGCGAGTAGTTGGTCGCGTTCGGCCTCGTTACGCGCGGGCAGCGGCTGGCCGTCGTACTGGCTGTACACGGTGAAACGCGGCGGCATCGGGTCACCTCGCCTTGGTCGGGGTCCGGGTTACCAGCCGCGGCCGGGTCCGACGGGCACCATGTGCGTGTTGGCCAGGCCGTAGCGGCACACCAGCTGGCGCCGGCCGAGGGCGAGGTGCTCGCCGGGTGGGTTGGCGGCGAAGGTGACGGCGTAGTCGCCGAGGCGTTCGTTGTCGATCTGGCGGGCGCCGTCCAGACCTTCGGCGGTGGCCATCAGCACGTACAGGACCACGTCCGCCGGGTCCGGGTCATAGCCGTAGGTCCAGGTGACCGTGACTTCGGTGTCCGCGTCGCGGCGGGCCCAGCCGTCAGGGTTGTGCAGCCATCCGTGCTGGACGGACCAGCCGGTCGCTGCGATCCCGTCGACGGTGACGGCGCCGACGGACACGACCGGCTGCTGCGGCAGCAGCAGGTCCACCGCCGCGCACGCCGGGTACAGCGTGGCCGTGGTGGTGCCGCGGGTGATGAGCTGCCCGGTGTCCTCGCGCACTGCCTGGGACAGGGCGTCGAGCAGCATCGTGGCCAGCGCCTGCTGTGCCGAGGTGGGCGCGGGTTGGCCGAGGCCCAGCACGTAGGTCTGCAGGTCGGCCGTGGTCGCGAACGCGGGCAGGGGCACGGCAGAGCTCCCGGTCTGTGGGTCAGCTGAGCGTTTGCAGCTCCGCCACGGTCTTGCCCTCGGCGTCGGCGCGGTCCAGGCCGTGCGCGGCGACGGCCCATTCGACCCAGGCGGTCTTGTTCGCGGCCGTCGGTGGCCGCTGCAGCGGCCCGTGCTGAGTCGGCTCCAGCGGTGGGTTCTCACCAGCCGGGTCATGCGCGCCCGGCGCCGCCGGCGGGGCGCCGGCATCGAGCTGGTCGGCCTTGTCGATGAGATCCTGGATCGTCATGGCCTCGGCGTCGTCCGGGGGCAGGCCATGACGGCGGACCAGGTAGCCGACCCAGTCCGCCTTGCGCGCCTTGCCCGCCGGCCGGGTGAGCGGCTGCTGCCCGGCGGGCGGCAGGTAGGCGGTGCCGTCTTGGTTGACGCGCTGCAGGTAGCCCTTGTTCAGCCGGTCCTGGATGGACTCGGCCAGTGGCAGGTCCATGGCCTGGATGACGCCGACCTCGGTGCGCACCCAGATCGTTTCCCGGCCGGTGGGAGGCGCGGTGTGCTCGCCGGTCAGGGCTGGTGTCAGGACCCGCCCGGCCTGGCTGAGCTGCTCGGTGGAGATCTCCACGGCCGGGTCGGCGTCCGTGCTCAGGGTGAGGACCCCGAGCTGCACCTCGGTGGTGCCGAGCCGGGCGAACACCGGCAGGGTCAGCTCCCGCGCGGGGTTGGTCGCGGCGGCCATCAGGTGTTCCTCGGGAACCGGAACGCGGTGATGGTCATGTTCTGCGTGGTCTCCACGATCAGCGACCCGTCGGACTGGACGAACCGCCCGGACTCGAACGGCCCGATCCATCGCGACGTGGCGGTCAGGATGTTGGTGGTGGTCAGGTCGCCCTGGCCGGCCGCCACGGCGGGCGGGTTGGCGCCGGCTTTCACGGTGGCGGTGCCGGTGGAGCCGGAGGCGTTGGCGACTCGCAGCAGGGTCAGCTCCGGCAGGGATTGGCGCCGGTTGGGCGAGACGTCGGGGATCTGCCCGCCGTTGCCGGCGCCGGAGGTGACCGCGGTGCCGGCCGGGTCGGCTAGCTCCCCGTTCGGGACGAGGGTGCTGTAGGGGACAGCGGTGCGTGCCATGTGGGGACCTCCCGGTCAGGTCTGGGAGACGATGGCGGTGGCCAGCGCCTCGGGGCGGACGACCTTGGCGCCGAACAGCAGTAGGCCCTTGACCGCGTCGGCGAACGAGCTTTCCGGCCGGTAGGCCTCGGTCTTGTTGATCTGCTCGGCCAGGCTGATCGCGGCGTCGGTGCCCGCTGACACGGCGTAGTCGTCGCCGGTGACCAGCGGGGAGTTGTTGGACTGCAGGACGTCGAACCCGGCGGCGCGACCGATGATCCCGTTGCGCAGGGTTTCGCTGCTGCCGGAGGCGTCGACCCGAACGAACCGGTCGTCTCTCTGGGCGCGGCCCTTGAGCCACGGCGGGACGACGCACCAGCGGCCTTCGCTGGGCACGTTCGCCTCGTCCAGCTTCACACCCAGCGGCACGAGTACCGAGTCGTAGAACGCGGTCGGGGTGCCGGCCGGCACTGACACGGTGCCGAGCTGGTTGGCGGCCTGCGCCTGGGTGTAGAGGTTGGCGATGTACTGGTCGACGGTGTCGCGCAGCTTGTACGCGGCGCGGGTCATCGCCTCGGTCAGCACGTTGCCGGCGGCCTGGCGGGCGTCCACGTCGTCGACCTTGAAGGCGAAGTACTTCGACTGGTCGACCAGCAGGGTGCGCTGCGCGTCGTTGAGTTCCTCGGGGACGATCACGGTCACGTTCGGCACGTAGTTACCGATCGTCGGGTCGCTGATCGAGGTAATCCGCACGGTGTCGCCGGCCTGGCGGATCTCGCCTTCCCAGTCGCGGTTGACCACGGTAGGCCCGGCGTAGACCAGGGCCTTGCGCAGCGCGACCAGCAGACGCGCCGACCAGATCTCCGGCCGGAAACGGGCGATGGACATGACAGGGGCTCCTCCGGGTTTATGTGCCGAGCAGGTCGACCAGCTGGCCCTTGTCGTGAGCCGCCACGATCTGCTCTGGCGTCATGCGTTTGAGGTCTGCCTCGGTGAGCTGGCCTGGCTTGGAGCCGTTGCGGACCCCGGCGTCAGCGGTGCCGAAGGTGGGGCCGCGTTGCGCGGCGAGGTGCGGCTTGCGCTTGACCAGGTCGTCGATCGCCGCGGCGATCTCCTCCGGGTCCACGTCGCCGTCGTCGTCGACGGTGAACTTGCTCTGGTCGATCAGGGCGACGTCGCTGGGATCGGCGAGCTTGCCCGCGGCCGCGGCTTTGAGCTCGGCCTTGAGGATGCGCGCGGTGGCGGCTTTGGCGGCGTTGCGCTTCGCCTCGGTGATCTGCCGCTGCACGTCCGCCGCGGCGGACGCCGGCTCGCCGCCGGTCGTGGCCGGCTTCGGCGCGAGCTCGCCGAGCTTGCCAGCGGTGATCATCTCCCGGACTTGCTCCGGGGTTTTCCCGAAGGCGTCGGCCAGCGCGTCGACGACGGCGCGGGACTGCTGGCGGGCCGCGTTGCGCTCGGCCTTCATGGCGTCCAGAGCCTTCTTGCCCGGCTCGCCGAGCGCGTCGGCACCGGCCGGCTCGCCACCGTCGGTAGGGCCGGCACCGGCGGGCGGGGTGCCGGTGGTGGTGTCGTCGGGCTTGGCGGCGCCGGCGTTGGGCTGGGCGTTCGGGTCGGGTGCGGTCATCGCGTTCTTCTCCCGTTGCGGGGTGGGTTCCTGATCCGTTGCGGTCAGGTGGCGAGCAGCTCGGCGGCGAGCCGAGCCAGGGGGTGCGGGCCGGCGGCGGCGCCGTCGAGGAAATAGCCGTTGGCCTTGAGCAGCCGCAGCGCCTGCCCCCGGTCGCGGGCCCGCGCGTAGATCTGCTCGGGCATCAGCCGCGGGGTGGTCGTCCGGGCCAGCCGGGTGCCGGCGGCCCTGGCGAATCCGCTGTCGGGGTCCAGGGCGCGTTGCACGTAGGCGTACCACCCGCGGCGGGTGGTGCCCTGTGTGGTGGTGCCGGGCCTGGTGGCGGTGTCGGTGCCGCGGGCGGCGTTGACGACCTGGGCAGGGTCGGCGCCGTCGCGGATGGCCTGCGCGGCCGCCGGCCCGAACAGCCGGTCCTGTTCCGTCGCGGTGAGGCTGGCGAAGTACGCGGCCGGGTCGAAGGTGCTCGGCGCGCCGGCGTCAGCGGTGGGTGCGTAGGTGCAGTCACACCGGGGATGCCGGCGAAATGCCGCGTTCCACCGGTAGAACCGGCCGGCCAGGATGGCGCAGCGCCCGCACGCCGGCGGCACCAGTTGGCGGTGGTAGCCGGCGGCGCCGTGGCTGATGACCGCGACTCCGTCGGCGGCGCGGCCGGCGTCGGCCACCTGCGTCGCGGCGGCGAGCACCAGGCGGTGCTCGCCGCGCAGCAGCGCCTCGGAGCGGGTCAGGCCGGCGCGGTGGCCGAGGCTGAACGCGACCAGGCCGCCGGCGAGCAGCGCCTGCAGCGTGCGGCCGTCGGAGGCGACCCCGGCGAGCATGGCCGCGTCGACCGGGCCGGCGAGCTGCTGGTCGTCGTCGGCGAGCTCGGCGCTGGCGTGGGTGTCGGCCTGGGCGGCGGCGAGCAGCTGCGCCGCCGCGACGATCGCGACCAGGCGCGGCAGCACGCGGGTGAACCCGGCGCGGACGTCGGTCTCGCCGGCGACGGTGTTCCACAGGGTCTGCACCTGCTGGGCCGCCTGCCTGCTCAGGCGCTGCTGCGCCCGGTAGTGCTGGTCGGCCAGCACGCTGGTCATGGCAGCGCCGCGACCAACTCGGGTGGCAGGTCCGCCGGCAGCGGTGGCTTGGGTCCGGTGAGCGCGGCCGGGTCACCGGCGAGGACCCGGTCCAGCTCGGTCGCCCGCATCGCCAGGACGCGGGTGATCTCGGCGGGGTCCAGGCCGTAACGCTCGCACAGCCACTCGAACGGGAAGCCGAGCTGGGACAGTTTGAGCAGCGCGTCGACCAGCTGCGCCTCGGAACGGGACTCGGCGTCGCGCCACAGCACCGTCCCGGACCGCAGCGCCTTCGCCTTGGCTGGCTGGTGTTGGGCGACGGCGACCAGCCGGAACACCTCGCGCAGCGCTTTGCCCTGGTAGAGCTGCTTCTCCTTGGTGCGCATCACCAGGCCGGTCTCGGCGGCCTTGAGTGCGTCCGCGGACAGGTTGGCCATCTTGCCGATCAGGTAGTGCTGCGGGGTGCGGGTCTGCGCGGCGATATGCCCGATCGCGGTCTCGATGATCTGGGTGTACTGGTCGAGGTTGGCCGCCGACCACTCCTCGATCTTCACGGCCGGGTCGGTGAGCCAGAGGACCTTGTCGATCGCGAACTTCTCCAGCGGCACCGGTCGCTTGCCGATGACCTGGCCGGTGGCGTCCAGGATCGGTGTAGTCGGCCGCTCGGCGCCGATCACGATCCGCTGCGGGAATGACGCGTAGTCGGCGGCGGTGAACAGCAGCGACCACAACAAATTCACCGCGTCCTGCATGGCCATCACACCGGCGATGTCGCTCAGCGGCTCCCCGGACAGCACTGGCCGGTTGGGCAGCTCGACCAGCGGCACCTCACCCATCGGGTTCGGCTTGGGGTTGGGCTCGTGGGCCAGCTCACGCAGCTGCCACCCGCCGGGCAGCAACGAGTCGCGTAGCGGGTTGCCGAACCGGTCGAGCAGCTTGGTCTGGTCCAGCCGTGTCCGGGGCCGGTCGAAGCGCCACACCTCAGCGGGCAGGAACAAGGTGGCATACTCCAGCGTGTCGTCACACCAGGTCTTCAGGCCGGCGGCCCGGCGGGTGCGGCTGCCCGGCTCATAGCCGACGATCGCCTCGGTCGCCGACTCGAACGTGATCTCCGGAGTATCGGGGTCGGTGTCGTTGCCCCACACCAGGGCGTAGGAGCGGCGGGCGATGATCGCGTCGAGCAGCGCCAAGCCAACGCCGGCGTCGGCGTCGTTGGCCAGCCACACCCGCCACAGGTCCGCATCCGCCCTCGGGGTCTGGCCGTCGCCGGCCTGGCCGGGACGGATGCCGATCGGCACCAGTCGCTCGGTGGGCGCATCCGCTACCGGCAGGCACCAGTTGTCGGCGAAGTCGCGGTACCGATCGGCGAAGTAGTCCGAAAAGGATTTGCTGGCGAACTTGAGGCGCTGCCGCCCCTCGTAGTAGTCGCGGGCCCTATTAGCCGAGGTGGTGCGCAGCGCGACGGTGTCGGACAAGTCGTTGGTGATCGCGGCCGCGCGCGCTGCGTCGACCACGTTGCCTCCTAAGCGGTGTAGGCGTAGTGCTCGTCGGCGTTGACCAGGCCGTGTTCGATGGCGAAGCGGCGGGTCTCCCAGGCGCCGATCGCGCCGACGCAACCGTCGATCTTCAGTGGCGAGTCCTCGGTCTCCTTGACCACCACGGTGAACGCGCCGCGCTTGGCCTTGCGGGCGTTGGCGACGTGGTCGGCCAGGTCCTTGTCGCCGTCGTGGATGACCTTGCCGGTGCGCACGTCGACGGCGAACCGGTCGCAGTACGGGCCCCACCGGGTGGGCAGGTGGGTGGGCAGCTCCCGCACCCGCTGCTGGGGGCCGCCGTAGCGCTCGGCCCAGTCGCCGAGTTCGGAGCGCCATTCGTGCGGGTCACCCTGCAACAGCACGACCCGGTAGGTGGCGAAGGTCCAGCGGACCATGTCGTGGACCTCGGGCCGGGGCACCTCCCAGGTGGCGCCGTCCACCCCGTCCGGTTTGTGCCACATGGCCAGCGGGCTGATCAGGCCGTCGGCGATGCGGCAGGCGACCAGGACGGTGGAGTCCTCGTTGATCGACCCGTCGAAGAACACCGCGATCGCATCGCCGCGGCGCAGGTACAGCTGCGGCCGGGACTGCGCGGTCCACAGCTCCGGCGCCAGGTACTGCCGCTCGCCGGCGACGGCCCGGTTGCCGAAGAACCGTTCGGCCTGTGCCGGGTCGCGGGCCATCAACTCGACGGCCTCGGCGTCGATGCGGTCCAGGTCGACCCAGCCGCCGCGGTCCACGGCGGAATCGCCGTAGACGATCCGCAGGATCCGCCGACGGGCCCGCTTGTCCCGGAACGACAACGTCGCCGGTGCCAGGATGTGATCGAGGTGGATGTCGCGCTGCTTGCGCGCGGCTTCGGCGGTCAACTGCGCCACCGACCGTTGCGCCGGATCCCAGGAGTTGCTGGACTCCAACGCGCGGCCGCCGGTGCCGGCCAGGTTGCGCTTCTGGGTGTCTGCCAGCTTCACCCCGCCGCGGGCCTGCACCCACGAGTGGGTCTCATCCTGCAGCGCAGTGGTGATGCGCTGCCCGAGCCGGGCGCCGGCGGAGGCGGTGACCGGCTCGATCAGCCCGCCGCCGGGCAGGTTGATCCGGGTCAGGCCGGTGTCGGGGATCTCCTCGGCGAGCGGCCCCTCCTCGATCATCGGCTGCAACGCGCGCCAGATGTTGTCGGTCTGCCCCTCCGACTGGGCGGTGACCTGGATCCACGGGGTCGGCCACGGCCGCCCGACCGGCTCCCCGGCCGCGTTCCACCCGTCGAACACGACCTCGGCGCGGGCCTCGGCACAGCCGATCGCGGCGTAGAACGGGCCCTTGCCCCACTTCTGCGGCCGGATCAGCGCCGAGCGGCGGAACTGCCACGCCGACTGCCAGCGTTCGGGCACCGCGGCCAGACGGATCCGGTAGTGCCAGACCAGGAACCGCCACATGTCGTCGGTGAGCAGGAACGGCCCACCGGCGAGGTCACCGTCCGGGATGACGCAGTGCGCCTCGATCCATTCGCCCACCGACCAGCCGAGGCTGGGGAACTCGCCGGCGTAGCTGGGGCCACGCCAGGGCACCGGCGCTTACCCGGTATCGGCGCCGCCAGCGCCCTGGCCATCGCCAGCGCTGTCGGCGCAGCCGCCGGGGTCCTCGGCGTTGGGGTCAGCGATCTTCAAGCGGCGCCTGGTCGCCGCCGACCGCGACCGGCCGGCCGAGGCGCCGGTGCGGCGGTGCGCGACCTGGTCGGCGACAACCTCGCACCGGCCGCGCAGCAGGGCCAGCGGGGTGAGCAGCAGCCGGTCGGACAGCTGCCGGGCCTCCTTGGCGGCGTTGAGGTCGCCGAGCTCGCCGCGCACCTTCCACCGGGCGTACTGGGCGACCTCCCGGGTCCAGCGCTGCCGCTGCCACAGCACGGCCTGCGGCATCGCCCACAGCTGTTCCCACAGCGCCAGCTCCAGGGCGTAGATCTGCTTGAGTTCGGCGGCGAGGACCTCCGCCTGCTCCTGCAGCGCCAGCAGCCGGTCCTGCGCGGCCGCGGCCTTGTCCCCGCTGCCCTTGGCGTCCAGGGCCGCCAGCTCGATCCGCTCACCGAGACGGCGCAGCGCCGATTCCATCCGCACGTTGGGCGGCAGCGGCCACGCCGGCGGCGGGCCCTGGCGGCCCTCGGCGGGCAGCTGGGTCATCGCGACGGTGGCGTTGCGCCGGCGCCGCCCAGGCTCCGGCGGTGGACCCATACCGCCCATCGGGGTGGCCTCCTCGGGCGTTGGTGCCGGTCGCCGAGCCTGTGGCGGGGATCGCCAGACCCGTACACACGGCGAGCGCCCTCCCCGGGGGTCCAGCACCCCACCGGCGCCGGGGGTCACCCCCCAGGTCGATGCCACCCGCCGGGCTGCAGCCGGGCTGTCTCACCGCCATGGCAGGGCGCGCACAGGCCGCGACCGTACCGGGGATCATCCGGATCCAGACCGGCCGTGACCAGCTCACGCCGCGACCGCGGGTAGTGGTCGGCGTGCTCGGCAGGCCGGGTGCACTGCACGCCATGGCCGTGCCGGCCCGGCTGCTCACACCGGCATACCGGATTCCGGGCCAGCACACCGGCCCGGAACCGGCACCGGTGTGCGTGCCCGTAGCCTCGGCCCGCCGCGCTGCCGCGGGCCTGGTCGCCGGCGCGCCGGCACTCCGGACAGGACCCGCGGACCGCTCGGCCGCACCGCACGCACGACCTCGGCGCCCGCGGCACCGCGGCCCGCTCACGGCAACCGCATCAGCGCGAGCTTGATATCGGCATGGTCCACGTTGACCTTGACGACGTTGCCGTAGTCGTCCACCGGCCAGGGGCCGTAGGCCGTGCAGCTGCTGACCGGCAGCGCGTAGGCGACGGGATCTGGTAGCCGCCCGTCCACGCCGCGCGCGAACTCGACCTCGGCGTTGCGGATCGTCGCGCCGCTGGAGTTGCGCAGCACCAGGATCGTGCGCCCGTCATTGGCGAACTCGTGGTCGTTGGTGGCGTCGCCGTTGATCTCACCGGGGAACGCGGCCACCGGCAGACTCACGCCGGTCGACCGGTTGAACGTGTTCACCGGAGTTATCGCAACACGTGGCATCGCGGCTCAGCCCCTGTCCACCGGGTCGCAGCTGTGGTGGTTGGCGCGGCCCGGGCGCACGGCCCAGACCTCACCGCGGGCGCCGTCGGTCTCGCGGGTGCGGTAGCGGCCGGTGGGGGCCGCGGTCCACGGTGGGCGGCGGCTGAGCTGGTCCAGCAGTGCCTCGCGGTAGCACCAGCGTTCGTGCAGCTCGGCCGGCAGCTGGCCGGAGGACACGCCGGGTGCGGGGTACAGCACGACCAGCCTGGCCGGGGCTGTGGTGCTCACCGCTGGTGGTCCATGGTTTGGGCGGCGGCCCGGACGAAGCAGTCCTTGGCCTGCAACAGGCATCGCAGGCCAGCGAGGAGCTCCGGGTCGTCGGGTAGCTGTTTCACCATGTCCAGTGCCAGTGCGCTGCACTGGGCCGAGATCTCCTGCAGCGGCTCTGGTAGGTGGCGGTGCCGGAAGTGGAGCATGATCGCCTGCCACGGGGCCGGCTCGTCCTGGTCGGTGGGTGTGCTGGTGGACCAGGTGCCGGGGGTGGTGCCGGACGGGCGGCTGGTGGCCCAGTAGGCCACGTTGCCGTCGAGCAGCACCTGCAGGTTGAGCAGCCCGCCGTGCCAGGTGCGCACCACGACGGCGGGGTAGGTCTCGCCCGCGGACGGCGCGTTCATGGTCCCGGCGTCCAGCTGGCTGCGGTGCTGGGCGGTGATGAGCCGGACGTCGTAGTCGTTGAGCATGTACTGCACCAGCTGGGGTTGCATGGGTGGACCTCCGGCGGGGGGTGGTTGGCCGCGGTGGCCGCGGCGTGGGCTGGTCAGAGCGGCCCGGCAGGCGCGGCGGCGGGTTTGCTGGCGGGTGGTGAGGCGGTGGTCGAGCTCGTTGAGGTCGACCACCGCCAGGCCGTTGGCGGTGTGTGGGTGCCGCGTCAGGTGCCCGCGGCTGAGCCATTGGCGGATGGTGGCCGGGGCCAGCTGGAGGTTGTGGGTGAGGCGGGCGTGGGCGGCGGCGGCGTAGATGTCGACCAGGACCGGCGCGGCCGGCGGTGGTGGTGCCGGTGGGGTGCTCATGCGGGAATGGGGGTGCGGAGCCTGGTCCAGTCCTGGCGGTGGTAGGTCTGGCCGCAGGGGCAGGTGATGGTGGTGGCGGTGGGGTCGGTGGGGGCCCAGACCGGGCGCCCGCAGGCGGGGCAGTGGCCGCTGGGGCGGCGGCCGCCGGTGGTGACGCCGGCGGCGCGGCGGACCCAGGTGCGTAGCTCGCCGAGCTCGATGTCCAGGTCGGTGACCCAGGGGTGGCGGGTGATCCAGGGCAGGTGGTCCAGCAGCAGCTGGACGTGCTCCCCGACCCCACCGGGCCGGGGTGTGAGTGCGCGTAGGTCGCGGATCATGGCAGCCCAGGCGGCGAGGACGGCGGGGACGGAGGGCACGTCGCCGGGGTGGACGATGGTGGTGCCGCGGGGGTCGGTGACGGCGAGGACGACGTCCCAGGCTGGGGAGCGTGAGCACCAGCCGCGGCGGCCGTGCTCGCCCGCGACGCCGGCGGGGTCCAGCACGGCGTAGAGGTCGCGGACCTCCCTGAGCCAGGTGCTGAGCCGGTCGGCGCAGTCGGCGCAGGTGAGGTACCCGGGGTCGGCCGGGCGCCACTGCCACTGCCCGCGTCGCCATCGGCACGGGCACAGCACGCACGCCCACCTGGGCTGCTCTGGTGTCGGCGGTCTGTGCTCGGTCATGACCACCCCCGGCGATGTGGGCGGGCGCGCCCCCGGGGGAACAGCAGCGCGGACGCACAACAGCCCCCCGGCATCCATGGTGGGGTGCTGGGGGGCTGTGTGGCCGCAACGGGGAACGGGCCGGTCCGGGGGGCAGGGGCAGACCGGTCCCGCTGGCATCCACTGTGACAGCGGTGGCCGATCTGTCAATCCCCCGCCCGGTCGGGTTGGCCGCGGGCCCGGTCGGGTTGGCCGGTCAGACCAGGGTGGTGACCGCCCCGGCCGGGCGGCGGCTGTCCAGCCGCACCACCTCGTGCGCCTGGTCAGGGGCGGGTCGTAGGCGGCGCAGGGTGGAGCGGATGGTCTCGGTCTGGACGGTCTGACCGTGCTCGGTCAGGTAGGCCTGCACGGTTCGGACGTCGACCGGCCGGTGACCGCGCAGTTCGCTGGCGGCGTAGCGGACACGTTCGGCGTCGTAGGCCATGCCGGTCAGGATGGCCCGGGTCCGGTCACCGGCCTGGCCAGGTGGGCGGTCATCGTGGACCGGTTGGCCGGGTGGGCCGGCCATGGTGACCGGGTCGGCCGGTTCGCCGGCTGCGGGCGCGGTCGCCACGACCGGCGCGCTGGTCACCGGGGTGGTCGGGGCGGTAGTCGTGGCCGGCTGGGTCGGGTCCGTGGCCGCGACGGTGGCGGCCAGGGTGGCGCGGTAGCGGGCCAGTTCGACCGCGCGGATGCTGTCGACGTGGGCGCCGGTGACCAGCCAGATGGTGCGGATCGACCGGCCGGTGTGCAGGAGCCAGGACCACCGGCCCAGTACCGGCAGGGGTGGTGCGACCCGGCCGCGGGCGTGTCGGGCCTCCCGGGTGGCCCAGCCGCGTTCCAGCTCGAAGAGCACGAGGGCGACGGCTGCGGGGGCGGCGAAGATGACCGCGCCGGGCGTGCCGTAGTGGGCCAGCTGGGCGGCGTGGGTCCAGTTCAGGTACACGCTCCCGCCCAACAGGGCGATCATCGTGAGCCGGGGTCCGGCGCCGGAGTACGGGGAGCAGGCGTAGCGGTGGGCCAGGTCAGCGGCGACGAGCGCGGCGGCGTCGAACACCAGGGACACGCCGGCGGCCAGCACGACCGGGACGCCGTAATGGCGGGCCAGCCCGTACAGCGACCACCACGACACCGCCAGGGCCATGCTGACCACCACGACCCACGCCAGCCGGGTCACGACCGGTCGCCATGACCGGTCCTGGTCGGGGTGACCGACGCCGGTGACCATGGGGGCGGTCACGGCGGCGGATCCCGATGACACCGTCATAGTGCCGTAGTGCCGTCGGCGGCGGTCAGGGCTGGCGGCGGTGGGCCGCCGCTGGCGTCCCACTCCCGCCGGCTGCCGGTGCCTTTGCGCCAAGCGCAATTAGAATCAGCTTTTGCCATCTCGCTCTTCCTGTGGCTTGGGGTGAGATTGTGGCTCGGCCGCGGGGTCGGGCGTGGTGTGTATCAATTGAGAACCCCTCGGCGGAACAATTCACCGACGGCGCCGTCCCGGCCGGTGACATGCAGGTGTTGGAACGCGTATTGCAGGTGGGACTTGACGGCACTTGCGTCGATACCTAGACGCTGGCCGATCTCGTTATTGGTCAGGCCCAGTGCAGCGCACTCGACCACTTGTAGTTGGCGGGCAGTGAGTCCCGCCGTGTTCGACCGTTGTATGTGTCGGGGCCAGGCCACGAACCCGTCCACACCCGCCGCCACGGCTCTGGTGAAAACCGTGCTGCGGAGCAGTAGACGGCGGCGGCGGGGATTACTGATGTTCTGCGGATGGATCCACAACATCAGCTTGGTGTCCGGTGCGGCGGCACGTAGATGCGGGATGATTCGCTCGGCGCACCGGTAGTCGATGACCGCGACGTCTGCCACCGGTAGGTCAGTACGGGTATGCCAGTACTGGTGTTCGCTGATCCATGTGGCCGCGGCCACGGCCGGGTGCCGGCGGATATCAGTCAGCACTGCATATGGCCTGTTGTTGTTCTCAGTGATGATCAGCACGGTGGCCGGCCGCGCCAGGCGGCGTCGTGAGTGGCCCGGACCCGCATGGGGGGCGGTCATGGTGTGCTCCCTCTGGTCGGGCGGCCGCCGAACTGGTCGAGGTTGGCGATCATGGTGGCGGCGGTCGGGGCGTCGAGCCCGACCACGGTGGTCAGGACCTGGTAGAAGCTGCCCTGCAGCTCGGCCGCGGCCGCGGCGGTGAGCACGTGCCCGGCGTGCGCCCGCAGCTGGGCTGGGGTGACGATGCCGATCCGCTGGCCGTCCAGCTCCAGCTCCACCCGGGGCGTCATGGTCGTCGCGGTGGTCTGGACCGCGGCCAGCACCACCAGCGGTGCGGTCGCGGCCCGGTCGGCGGCCGCCTGGGGCAGGACCAGCTCGGTGACGACCAGGTCCAGGACGGCCGGTTCGGGCACGCCGGCGGCGGTCATCGCGTGGTAGATGAGGCTGAGCTGCTCGGACTGGGTGGCGGCCTTCACGCAGCCGCGCGCGTAGTGCTGGACGCGGTCCTGCTCCAAGGTCCAGGCCCGGTCCTCACCGAGGGTGACCGTGATCTGGTAGCGGCCGGTGTCGGTCTGCAGCTCGCCGCGGACCGCGAGCTTAGGCACAGCCTGCTCCTCGCCGGTGAAGTCGCGGCAGGCGCCGCAATAGCCGTTGATCTCGTCGTGCGGGTTGTGGGACACCATCGCGCACCGCGGGCAGCGGAACCCAGGCGCGGGGCACGCGTCCGGCCAGCCGGTCTGGTCGCAGTGGATGTCGTGGGTGGGGTCGAACCCGCGTTGCAGCTGGTCGTAGATCAGCGGGTCGCCGTCCCTGAACCAGGCGTCAGCGAGCAGGTGAGCGATCTGGGCGAGGGTGTCGCGTAGCTGGCCGTTGACGTAGGGGTGGCGCAGGGACAACTGCAGAGCGCCGATGAGGGTGTAGGCCGACCAGGGGCCGATCGCGACCTGGGCGCGTTCGCCCCGCTGTTCCAGGCGGACCAGCTCCGCGATGCGGGCCAGGACAGCGGGGTCTGGGTCGGCGCCGGGAGCGGGTGTGGCGGTCATCTAGGGTCTCCAGCGGGCCGAGCAATGCCCCTTTCGTTATTGCGTACGGTGACGTTGGCGATGACGCCGACGATGCGGCCGTCGCGGGCGGCGGTATTGAGTGCGCAGGTTGCGGTGTTGCTGGGTTGGTTGACGACGTGGGTCATGAGGCCGACGCGAATGGTTTGGTAAACGGCGCAGTGGTCGTGTTGCGCGGCGACCGCGGCGGTCCATCCGGGTGGCAGTACAAGGTTTTCCACGTCGTCGGCAAGGATGAGCCCGTCGGGTCCGGTGATGCGGATACCGGTGTTGTGTCGATTGTGCGGAAACAGGTGGACGCGCCAGTGCGGATGCGGAGGTTGGGGCGGGTGGGCGATATCGGCCACTATGCCCATTCCTGCGCTGAGCAGTCCCGCGGCGATGACGTCGACGTCGCCGTCACCGCCATCGTCGACCAGGTGGAACAGCGCCGCTGTCGTGTTGAGCTCGACGAGTAGCGCGGGCCAGCCGCCGGGGAGCCTCATGGGCACGACGGTGACGCTGCCCACTGTCAGGTCGAGATCATGGTCGGCGTGGACCAGGCCACCACGGCCGCAGGTGACGTGCACCATTTTCACCACGATTTGCGCGGTTCGGGATATGCGGACCTTGACGGTTACCCGGGAACCGTGGCCGAGGTGGCCGCGTTTGTGGCAGATGATGCATTTGTATGGCATGCCCTGGTAGGCGTTGGCCTGGATGGCTCTGGCCACTGCTGGTGGTAGGTCAGCGGGAAGCGCGAGCAGGCTCATTGGGCCCCAGTCCCCCTTTTCGCGGCCGGGTCAATCGCCGCCAGCTCGGCGGCGGCCGCGGTGAACGCCGCGAGTGTCGAGGTGTCGTCGAGGCGGTACGGGTGGTGGCCGTCGCCGCGTAGGTACCAGCCCAGCAGGTGGCCGTCGGGGTCGACGACCAACCCGAGCGCGCGGCCGCGGGGGTGGAAGACGGTGGTGTTGATCAGCCACAGCAGGCCGCTGCTGCGCAGCTCGGTGATCGGGCGGCAGCGCACGCCGGGGGGCAGCTCGTCGTCGTCGGGGTGGATCGTGATGGTCATGGGGGGTCCCCTCGGGTTAGCCGGTGCGGGTGCGTCGGCGGCGGGCGGCGGCCCGGGCTGTTGCGCGGGCGGCGTCGTTGCGGGCGGTGGCGTCGGGGTCGTGGTGGCACCAGCGGCCGGTGGGCAGCCGGCCGCGGTGGTCGCACAACGGGCAGGCCTGCACGGCCGGGCCTGTTGGTGTGGCCTGGCCGTGGTGGGCGCGGCCGCCGTCCAGGGCCGCGACCAGGGGCCGTTGCCCGGGTGGTGGTTGTGCTGGTACCCGCCGGCGGTTGTGGGCCATGCGGACGGCGGCGCAGCGCGGGCACGCGGGGCCGGGACCGTCGGCCACGGTCAGGGCCAGGTGCTGGTGGCAGCGGTAGTAGGCCGCGCCCCGGCCGTGGTTGCCGCGCGGGTCCCAGTCCATCGCGGCCCCGTCGGCGAAGGTGCGTCGGGTACCGCGGCCGGGCACGCCGGGCCCGGCGCCCGGTAGGGCGCGGGCCGGCGTCCTAGGAGGAGAGAGCTTGCTCTCTCCTTGGACGAGGCTGGACAACTGTCCACCCTCGTCTGACCTGCGGAAACCCGGTTTCGAGGGTGGAAGACTGTCCACCCTTTGCCCGCAGGTTGGACAACTGTCCACCCTTGTCTGACCTGCGGTTTGTGGATAACCGGCGGGTGGGTTGTCCGGCCTTGGGGGCGGGTTGTCCGCCCTTGCCGCGTCCACCCTCGAGTCGCCCGCCGTGGGGTCGCTGTCCGCCCTGGGCCGGGTGTCCGCCCTGGTGTCCGCCCTGGGCTGGGTGTCCGGGGTGTCGCCCATCGCGGCGGCTGGTGGGCGGCGTAGCCGGTAGGGCTGGCCGGGGGTGGCGTAGATGGGGCGGCCGTCGCGGGCGGTGCCGTAGGCGATGCGCAGCTCCAGACCGGCGGCGGCGAGCCGTTGCAGGATCTTGGTGACTGCGCCGGCGGTGACGCCGAGCGCGGCGGCCAGCACCGCGAGCTGGCAGGTGTAGACGCCGGTGGTGTCGGCGCCGGCGCGTGCGAGCGCGACCAGCGACCGTGCCGTGCCCCGCAGCCGCACACCCACCGCCGGCGGTGCCGGCGCGCCGGCCGGGGCGGCATCACCGACGACTGCTGTCATGCACACTCACCACCCGCGGTGGTGGTGAGAACCTCCCCGCGTTGGGGTGCTGTGGGGTAGCGGCCGACGCGCCGGTCGGTGCCCCAGGGTCTGGACGGCCGCTCGCCCTCGTGCCAGCGGGCGCGGAACTCGGTGCGGGCCCGGCCGAGCAGGGTGCGGTAGGTCTGCGGCTGGATGCCCAGCGCGTGGGCGGCGGCGTGGTAGTCGCCCAGCGCGGCGAGCGCGGCGACGGCCTGCTGCTGCCGCGGGGTCAGGGTGGGCCAGATCTGCTGGACGGTCAGCTGGTCGACCAGCTCGTCGACCGCGCTGTCACTGTCACGGGGGGTGTGCCAGAAGCGGGCGAACGCGGGCGAGGAGCCCGGGCCGGCGGCCGCGCCGATGGTGCGGGCCCGGTAGTAGCCGTGGTGGTGCAGGTAGCCGGCCACGGTGTCGTAGATGGCGCTGCGGCCGGCGGTGACCAGGAGGTGGCGCCGCGGCGGGTCGGTGGCCGTGTAGAGGTGGGTCGCGATCGCGGAGTACGCCAGCTCGTAGCGGTCGTGCCAGGCCATGCCCATCCGCCCGGTCGTGTGGACCGCGAGCCGGGCCAGCTGGTGCAGCTCGGCCAGCGTGTAGCCGTGGACGAGCACGCAGGTGGTGTCCGAGGTGGGGCCCGCTCGTGTCGTCACCGCAGGTCACCGGGCGTCGGCTCGGTGCAGCCTGGGCACGGGTAGCCGGTCGTGCCGAGCGGCGCGTGCTGGGCGCACCAGAGAGTGCCGGCGAAGCGGACACCCCCGGGCTGGTGCGCCATCGCGGCCAACCCGCGGGCCAGGACGGCGAACGCGTCGCTCACCTGCTGCCGGTCTCGCCGGGTCGGGCGTCGCTTGGCGTGCCCGTGTAGCCAGTCCGCCATAGTGTCCCCTGACCCGTCGAGAAGCCTGAGCAGCTGCTGTTGCCATGCCGCCCGGACGCTGGCCTGCTCCTCGAGGGGCCACCGGTCGAGCTCGACCAGCGCGACCACGACGGCCGGCACCACCATCACCGGCAGCAGCTCCTCGGCCCTCACAGCCGGCCCTCACCCCGCCGCCGCCGGCGGGTTCGCGGCCCACCACTGGCACGCGGCCTCGACCGCCTGGGCGTGCTCGTCGGGCCCGCCGCGCAGCGCGGCGGCCAGCCGCCCGCGCAACCCCGGCGGCAACCGCGACAGGCACCCGACGCAGGGCAGCACCCGAGACCGGACCCGGCACCCGCAGCCGCCGGCGCAGGCGTGCGCGCGAAGCTCCTCCTGCTGGCCGTGCACCATCAACGCCGCCGCGTCATGACAGCAGCCCCAGGCGGAACCCGACGCCGACGGCGCCGGCCCGGTCTTTGACGCCCAGCCGGCGGAACAGCCGCAGGGCGTGGGTCTTGACGGTGTCCGTGGCCAGGTCCAGCTCCATGGCGATGGCCGCGTTGCTGAAGCCCCTGGCCATCAGCTCCAGGATCCGCAGCTGGATCTCGGTGATCCCCCCCGATCCCGGCACATGCTGGTGGCGGCGGGGGCGCCAGAGCGACTGGTAGTGATGTGCCTCCGAGGAGAGGTAGCCATGCGCGCCCGCTGCGACAGCGCCGGCCCGCGATACCAGGCTCGTGGCGGTACCGAAGAGCAGCACCCCGGCCTGCGGCCAGGCCTGTCGTGCCCGCGCCAGCAGGGCCCGGTCACCCAGCAGCACCACCTGCGCCTGCGGTGCCCGGTAGCCCGGCCTGACCAGCGCGCCCGGGGACACGCAGGTCACGCTCATGCCGTGGTCCTGCATGACCAGCGCGACACGGTGGCGGATCTCCGGGTGCTCGTGCACGACCGACACCCGCCCGGCCACCGCCGCCGACCCATCAGCCGCACCAGCCGGGCTGCTGGCGGCGCCGGCCGTCACGACGCCACCGCCGCATCAACCGCGCCATCCGCCGCGCTGTTCGTGCCGTCAGCGCTGATCAGCTGGCTCAGCGGGGGTGGCCAGGGCAGCGGGCCGGCCAGCGCCAACACCGCGTAGGCCAGCCACAGCTCCAGCATCGGCAGCCGGCCCAGCGCCTGCGCGCGGACCTGCGCGGCCAGCTCGGCGAGCAGCTCGGCCAGCGCCGCGCGGGCCGGCAGCTCCAGACACCGCTGGACCATTCGCCGATGCGCCCTGGCCAGCTGCCGCCGGCCCACCGCCACGTCCCGATCGGCCGGCTCGCCGAGCACCACGAACACCGCCAGCCGCACCAGCTGGGCGAGCCGGCCGGGCAGCCGCTCACCGGCCAACGGTGCGGCGGCGATGACCAACAGCTCGGCCAGCACCCGCCGCTGCGGCGGCGGCAGACACTGCCGCCGCAGCCGCCGATCCGCGGCCGCGAGCAGCTGCCGCCCAGCCGGGCGCCCCAACCGGGCCAGCAGCCAGATCTCCGCACCCGCCGACCAGCCAGGCACCCGGGTGCGGCTGGACCACCGTGGTGCCCGCATCAGCCCATCACCCCCGACCCGACCACCAGCACCAGCAGCAGGACCAGCAGGACTCGGTGCAGCGCCGCCACCACCCCGTCCGGGCGGGGCGTCCCGGCCATGGGTGGTGACGGCGCCGCCCGGCCGGGCGCCGCGTGTGGGGCGGGCACGCGGCACCACCAACCGGCCCCCCGATTCGCACGTCCCGGCATCCGATGCGCGGGACCGCGGAACGTCCTAGGTGCGCCCAGCGGCCGCCGCACGCGCCGCCGGTGGATCCGCAAACCGGGATGACACACGCGGCTCATCGCCTGGCGACACCACACGCACAGCCCGATCGCCCGCGCCGGGTCGTGCGGGTCCAGCCCCCGGGCGACCAGGTCGGCCCGGCTCACCGGGTGATACACCACCACCTGCGCCGGCCGGTCGCACCCCTGGTTGTGACCGCCACGCCGATGCGGCCGTTGGCACCGGCACGACACGTCCCGGTCCAACACCGCCGCCAACAGATCCGCCTCCCGGCGAAGCTGCCGCACCTGCCACCGCGCGGCCTGCTCCCCATGCACCGCGGCCGCCGGTGCGGTGCCCTGCCCGGTCACGACAGCAACCCCGACCGGAACCCGGCCAGCACCGCGGCCGGCCGGGTAGTCACGCCCAGCTTGTGGAACAGGCGACGGATGTAGATCTTCACGGTCTGCTCGGACAGGCCAAGGTCACGCCCGATCGCCCGGTTGGTCTTGCCCTGCGTCATCCCCAGCAGCACCTGCAACTCGCGCTTGCTCAGGCCCCCGTCCAGCACCGCCCCCGGCGCCACCGCCGGCGAGGCCAACAACGCATGGTGGCGGCGGCGTGCGGCCCCGAGCTGTCCAACACTCCTCCGCAGCTCGACCCTGCCCACCGCATCGGCCAGCATCGCCAGCATCACCGGCGATCCGAGCGCCTCCCACCGCAGGAAACCATGGGCGCCCGTCGCGACCGCCGCCGCCACCAGAGCCTGATCATCGCCAGGACCCACCAGCAGCACCCGGGTACCAGGCAGTGCCCTGGTCAGCTGGCTGGCAGCCTCCACCCCGGTCGACATCGCCCACTGCGTCGCCACCAGGACCACATCGACCGGGTGCCGCCGATACGACGCCACCAGCTCATCGGCCCGCGCGACACAGTCCCACCACGACACCGTCGGACACCGAGCCACCGCCTGGACCAGACGCTGCCGCACAGCCTGGGACCCGCCGAAGATCAACACTGATAGCTGCATCGGATCGGACACAGGAGCCGCCGTCACCGCGACACCCACGCAACCGCACGCAGCCGCACCGGCACCGGCGGCGCGGTCACCACGAGGCCACCCCATCGGCGGCCACGACATCCGGCCCCGGATCCGCGAGCACCTCGCCGACCTCAGCCGCGGGCACCACCTCACCACCGTCCGGCGGTGGCGGCGGCGCAGCGGCTGGGGGGCTGTGCCAGCCGCAGAGCAGACCGCTGAGCTCGGGCAGGGTGACCGCCTGCGGCGGCCCCATCAGATGCCCGATACCCGGCAGGTACTGCACCACCCGCACCCGATGGCTCCCCACGCCGGCCAGCGCGCCCACCGCGGCGATCTCCAACGCCCCCGAGCTCACCTCAGCCCGACCGGCCGACAACACCGGCGTGGGGAACAGCGAGTCCGCCCACCAGCGGAACGACTCCAACACGTCAGCACCATCGGGGTCCGGGGCGCACAGGAAAACCTCGGTCACCAAGCTGTACTCACCGACGAACACGCTCGCCGGCGTCGGCAGGTCACGCTGCTCGACGACGTCCCACAGATGCCGCTGCCGGCGCACCACCTCCGCCCGCCGCGCACCCGCCTCCGGGCTGCTCAAATGCCGCGCCACCACCGACGCCGCAGCCGCCGCATCCTCGGCCAACGGCCGGAACGGGGAAAACCACGACCTGTCATCATTCGGCATCGCTAACGACCCCCTCACCGTTTACCAACAGATCACCAGCAGGTGCGTCCTGCCCGGTCGGTTTCGGCACGGTCGAAACAGCGGCATGCCACAACCGCCACACCAACGGATCGCAGTCGAATTCATCCGGATTTCCGGGGTTCTTAATCATCCCGTCCAGCGCGGTGACCGCCTCAACGACCACCGCAACCCGCAACCCCTCGATCCTGGCCGCCTCCGCCGCCACCGCCTCCCGAAACGCCGCGGCGTACAGCTCATACCGGCTAGACCACACCCGCTGCAGCTCCGCCAGCTCGCCCCCGTACTCCCGGCAGTCATCGCACATGCAGAGATCCGACCCGATCTCCCACCTCCACCGGGCCTCGAGAGCGTCAACGGCGCGGGCGTACTCATGCCCGCCGGCCGGCGCGGTGCTGAACAGCAGCTGATCCACGTTCAGCGGCACCACCACCGGCTCGGTCCGATGCCACGCCAACTCCTCCACCACATCCGGCACCGTGCCGTTGACCAGCTGGCCGACGTAGTGGGCCTCCCACGACCCCGACCGCGCCGACAACACCCGGTCAACACCACCCACGTTCGCCGCGGTGGCGGCCAACGCCGAGGCCACGAACGCACCCATGTCACACCCAGCACGAGTAGCCGCGGTCAACGCCCGCACCACCGCCGACCACTGCTCCTGGCGCGGTTCGGCGGCCGCCGGCTGGGCCGCGGTCGACCCGTCCGCCACCTGCACCGCCGCGGTCGTCGCCTGCTCCGGGTACAGGGCCCGCCCGGCCCGGTAGTGGCGGCCATGCACGCGCACCAGCTGCCGCAGCCGCTCCGCGTCCAGCACGCCATCACGCCCACCCAGCCGCTGCTCCAGCCGGCCCGCCGCCGCGGCCAGCTCACCAGCCTTGGACCACAGGTAATGCACACTGCCGCCGTCGGCCGCCGTGACCACCCGGCTGATCTGGTCCAGGATCGCCACCAAATCCTCAGCAACCCGCGTCGTCAACGCCTCACGCTGAACCGAAGCGGACCGCCGCGGCGGGGGAGAGGTATCCTGATCAGGCATTGGTAAGTTGCTCCATCCCTTTCTCGGGTGAGCTGGTCGCACCGGCGCAAACGGTGCGACCAGCAACAAAACGGTGGGTTCAGGTAGCCGGGGCCGCGTTGAGGAAACACACCAGGGACTCGGAGCTGATCAAATACTTGCGACCCGTCGTGGCCGCCGACAGCTCCCCGCAATGGATCAAGTTCAGCACCCTCTTCTGCGCCGGGGTGCCGCTCTCCCCGAACAACAGCTCGGCCGCCTCTTCCACACTGACCGCCAACCGCAGCACGCCACGCAGAACAATTGCGCGCACCACCGGCACGGCATCAACCACAACCGACGGCCCCGGCCGCACCCCCGCCGCCATCAGGCGATCGCCTTCCGCTCGCCGCCGTCGCCATCGACAGGATGGTGGTGCCGGCGCCGGGTGGAATCGAACTCGCTGGCCGGCTTCGCTGACCGCCGCGGGACCACCTTGCGGGACGGGATCTTGGGTCGCGACCTGTCGAGCACGGCCGGCTCGACGCCCAGCACGCGGGCCAGACGCACGAGCGTCACATCGGAGACCCCTCGCTGACCCTTCTCGACAAGGCTCAGATGAGGCTGGCCCAGGCCGACGGCGGCGGCGAGCGTGCTGATCGAGTAGCCAGCGTTGAGCCGTAACCGGCGAAGTTCGGACCACGAGGTGTACGCCCCGGAGGCCCCGGAGGCCCCGGAAGCAGGGATAGTGCCCACACTGTCGGACGCTAGCCGGTAATACTTGGCAATAGCTAGCAACGATAGCCACATACACCCGATCGTGACGTGGCCCACCTGGTCGCCCTGCTCAAGGACCTGCTGCTCCGCGTCTTCGTCGGGTCGCAGCCGCCCAGCATGCTCCGTAACCACCATGTCGTCCTTGCCCCTCAACCGCGGCACCGCGAGAACCAGCGGCGGCGGTGCCGACGACGCGACCCTCACCCGCACCGTGCGCCGGGCGTGATCGAACTCCAGACAGCGCGCGCACCGCCGAACCGCCGGACTGGACAACGGCGCCAGCACAACCCGGTCACCACACAACCCAGTGACCACGTGCTGCCCGACGACAAGATCGACCGTCACAGCGTGCTCCACCAGATCAGTCGAGCTAGTCGCCCAGATATTCACGCCGCCGCCCCCGCAGGATCCGGCCACACCAGCCTCGGCTCGCACACATGCCGGTACGGCACCGCGCTACCCGCCGCCGAAACCTCCCGCGGATGCCACACCAGACACCCAGCGCAGCGGACCAGGTTCGGACCCCGATCGCCAACCCCAGCCCCGGCCCAGCACGAATGCGAACGCCCGCTCCACCGGTCCACCAGCACCCCACAGCTGTGGGCCACCAACCGCGTGGTCGTGCTGTTGTACTCCCGGCCGCTGCTCACGGGCGATCACGCCCCTGGCCAGCCCGCCCCAGTTCAGTCCACCGGTCGGCGTGTCTCGCTTGCATGACGGTGGACCGTAAGAACGCCGGTCCGGCCGACCTTGCCACGTTGGCAAGATCGGCCGGACATCACTCGGATGGCCGACCCAGCCAGCTATGCCACGTTCAAAACTGGCCGCCGAGACGCCGGTACAGGGTGGCCCGGCCGCGGTTGACCGCCTCGGCCATGTGCGCGGCGGGCACCCCAGTGTCGAGCGCGGCCTTAACTGCCTGCCACAGCAGGTCCTCGGCGTCGTCGGCCCGCTTGCCGGCGCGCCGGGCGGCCGCGATCGCGCGCCGCTGGTCGTCGGTGGTGGGGGTCCATCTGGGTCGGCCCATGCCCGCGAAACGCGCTGGCCGACCTCGTGTTGGAAGTCGGCTCAATGGCCGATTGCCGCACCATGGGCTTCCGGCAGGGTGACACCGGCCTGCAAGCCGCCGCCTGGCGGGATGTGCTGCGCCGCTACGACCGGCTGCTCGGCCGGCCGACAGACTGACCCCCGCACCCCCGGTCAGCCGGCGATGCCCATCCGGTATGCCATGCCGCGCAACTCCCGGCCGACTGCATCTCGCTTGGCTTGGCGTACCAAATCGAGGACCGTCTCTCGGATATACGGATTGGTTCTGATGCGTTGAGGTGCGGCCTTCTCTGCGGTACGCAGGAGCATCACTGCCCGGTCGCGTTTTGACCTATCCTGGGCGAGGCCACGCGCGAGGTCACCGTAGAACATGCCCCGCCGTTCAGCGGCGGGCAGTGCGGATACATCGACGGTGCGGGCATACTCTTCGACGCGTGGGCCCTCTCCCATTTCAACACCAACGGCTACCCGCCAGACCGCCCAGTTGGTGGCATTGAAGTGCATATCGAGGAAGTCGGGCGTGCCGTCTGTAGCTCGCACCATCTCGCGCGCTTCGGCTAGGTGAGCGAGCGCGTCGTCGTGGCAGTTGAGCGCCGCGGATGCCAAGGCTGCGTTCAGGTGCAGCATGCCGTACGTCTGCCGCGCCCGGTGGTCAGTCTCGGCCTGGATCTGGTCGGCAGCGCGTATGGAAACGGTGATCATGCGCGACCGGTCGCCGCCAGAGGATTGACCGACACGCCACGCTGCCGCGCCAGCCCATGCTGGCTCGTCTAGCTCATCTGCCGCATAGCGCATATGCAGCGCAGCCAGGTATGGCATCCCGTGTGCGCCGAGATTCTTCAACAGCGCCGCCCCGTGCTGCAACGCATACATGAGACCGATAAGGCTGTCCCGACGGTGGGCCGGGTCGGAAGCGTGCGTGACGTACAGATCTTCAAGCAAGGCTGGCAAGATCAGCGCTTGTTGCACGTAATTGCACGCGGGTACCAGCTCGCCAAGGAACCGTTGCAATTCGGCTTGCAGCTCCGGCCAAGGCCGCGCCTGCTCCCGGAACGGATGTCCGAGGCGGTTGTGTGCCAGCACGGTGCCGATCTCCTCGATCGCCGCGTGTGCCTCTCTGCTCACCGGATCTACGGCCGGGAAAGGCTCAGAGAGGAGCTCGCTGGGCGCCACCTGCAAGGCGTTGGCGATGGCCTCGAGGAGGGACCGCCGGTTGATCGACCGCTCGCCGCGCTCCACACGGGAAAGATAACCCTCGGACATACCCGCCAGTTCCGCGAGCACGCGGAGTGACAGCCCGCGCCACGTACGGATCTCACGTACGCGGGTGCCGATCGTGCGCGTCTCGTCCACGCGGAACCACACCCCTTCGCCTGGACCTGTTAGCCGGGGGGCATATTGCCCCGCTGTGCCACGGCCAGCTGCCATGTTAGCCCGGGGATCATTGCCCCCGCTGTGCCACACGTTGCCAGGTGTCCGCGGTGGACGACGTGGCGGAACGTGCCGACCTTGGTGACCTGGTCCCGCTAGGGCCTGTTCACGCGCTGGTCAGCGCCCATCGCGGCCAGTCGCCACGCGGCGGGCAGCCGCTTGCGGGCCGGAGCCGGGTCGGTGGACAAGGCGGACATGATTCTGGGTACGGGTCGGAACCCGGATGCGGTGCCCGTTGGAGAACGTGAAGGCGTTGATCGACCAGCGGCTGGGGGCAGTAGCGACGACGGGCCCGGAGCCCATGCGGCAAGCACTCTAAGTACGTGCCCTGGCGGGGCTGGCCGGGACCTTGGACGACGTGACAGCCCGGAACTAGGCCAAACGGGCGACCTTGCCACCTTGGCAAGTTCCCGAACCCGATCACACCTATCGTCCCGGGAGTGGCCCTCAAGTTCTCGCCACATTGCGAAACCTCGCACTGGGACTATTCCGAATCAATGGTATCAACAAGATCAAAGAGACTACCGAGTGGATCTCCCGGGACCGGAGCAGGGCGCTCCCCCTGCTCGCTACTTAACGTGACAACGATCACTCAAGGTGAACTTGGCGTGGCCCTGGGTCGGGAGCGGGCCGAGTTCGAGGGCGCGTACCGGGAGGCGATGGCCGAGGCTGTTCGGACCTTGGATCTGTCGGGCGTGTTGGCGGTGCTGCGCAACTACCACCGCATCGCCTGGTTGACGCAGCGGCAGGGGGTCGAGGCGCATCAGCGGATGCTGGACAAGGCGGACGTGATTCTGGGTACGGGTCGGAACCCGGATGCGGTGCCGTTGGAGAACGTGAAGGCTTTGATCGACCAGCGGCTGGCACTCTAAGTACGTGCACCTGGCGGGGCGCTGGCCGGGACCTTGGACGACGTGACGGCCCCGGCGTCAGCGTGCGGACCGCGCGGGGCCCGGCAAGCTGGCCGGCCTTGCTCAGGGGCAGCTCGTCCTATTGCCCCGCTGTGCCACACTTCGCCAGGTGTCCGCGGAGGCGTTTGGTGCCGAGGTGAAGCAGCGCCGCGTGCTGCTGCGGTTGTCCCGGCGCGAGCTGGCCCGCCGCGCAAGCCTGTCGGAGTCCAGCGTGAAGAACGTGGAGACCGGCGTTGGCGGGCGGTGGCGACGTGAGACCGTTGTCGATCTCGCCGTGGCGCTGGAGTGGGAGCCCGACGAGGCTCTCCAGATCACCGGCTACGACCCGCTGACCGAGCGCGAACGTGATCATCTTGGGAAGGTGGACCGCAGCCGGCAGGTGCTGGACGAACTCTGGCCAACGCTGACGGTGAAGCAGCGGCTAGCGGTCCTGTGCGTGGTGACCTCAATGGTCGACCCTCATGGCGACGACGCAGACCCCATGGCACGGTAATGCGGCAAGCCGAGTAACGACTGGGCTTCGTCGCGCGACAGGTGATGACAAGCCGACTGAACAATGAGCAGGCACTGGAAAGGGCACCCGATGAATATGATGCCAGATGCGACGACGCCAGCAGCACGGCAACAACCGCCTTCTTCTGGTGCCCCGGCGAAGCCGTCCCAGCAGGACAATCCTTGGCTGTTGGTCATGTTCGTCAGTGCCTTGCTTCAGACGATAGTTGGTGGTGTTGTGCTGGCAGCAGCGGCTGACCAGAGTGGGAGTGACTCATATCTGGTGTCGTCATCGGATGCGGGTATCAGCGGTCTGGAGATTACCGGGGTGTTTTGCCTCGGCATGGCAGGCACCCTGTGGGTCGCGTGGATGGTGTGCTGCGCATTGCTGTGGAAGCCGAACAACTGAGAGCCAGGTGCGCCGAATCTCGGCGATTGGTGGCGAGCAGTTGTCGGTCGCCCGATCTTGCCCTGACCCCCTATGCGTCCTGCTGGCTGATGAGCGTGTTCAGCAGGGTGACGATCTGTTGCTGGCCGGCCGCCGTGGCGTCGAGTTTGCCTCGCATCTCGATGAAGCCGTTGTCTACCTGAGCGAAACGGCTGTTCATCTCCTGCCGGAGATCGGTCAGGTCCTCGCGCATGGCGTTGAAGCTGGCGGTGGTGGCTTGGCGGAAGTCCCGGATCTCGGTGCGGATCTCGGTGACGTCGCGGTCGGCGCCGCCGGCCAGGATGCGGGCGGCGGCGGCGTCCTGGCGGACGTGGTTCATGTCCTGGCGGACCTGGTGCAGGTCGCGTTCTAGGGCGCTGACGCGGCCTTCGAGGTCGTCTCGGTTCTCCGCCACGGCGGCAACTGTAGCCCCCCGGGGATCAGATCCGAGAGTTGCTGCGCCGCCAGTTCGTCGACGAGGCCTCCAATGCGGAGGCCGAGCGCGGTCTTCAGCTCAGTCCAGGGCACGCTGCCGGGCCGGGGCTGGCCGGTGCGCTGAACCTCGGCGACGGTGGCGAGCAGCTGTCGGTGGCCGTCGGGGTCCTGCTCGGCCATCAGCGCCATCCTGCG
>Ga0209382_10001274_pt1 | contig 40071 bp, 38 predicted proteins | sample SoiMetdeltSBSDD5_FD_187599 | JGI IMG/M metagenome (GOLD analysis project Ga0209382, IMG submission 187599) | Bulk soil microbial communities from a Populus tree surrounding site in Tennessee, USA - Soil MetaG P. deltoides SBSDD5 (SPAdes) (version 2) | ecosystem: Environmental > Terrestrial >... | reverse complement strand
GCGGATCGCTGAAGATGCCCCGGCGCGTGTTGTAGACCCAGCCCTGCATCCCGGTGGGGACCTCGTTCGGGATCTCTTCCTTGCGGATGCGTCCGTCCCGCACGGCCGGCAGGTCGTACGCCGTCGCCCAGTTCTTCGACGAGGCTTCCGAGCGGAAGTCGTATCCGCCCGCCTTGAACGCCTCGAGCGCGACCGTGTCGTCGCGGTAGTAGTCGTAACGAATCGTGTCGAAGTTGTAGCGGCCCACGTTGACCGGCAGCGTGGCCGCCCAATAGTCGTTCACGCGGCGATAGGTGATCGAGCGGCCGGTCTCGAGGGATTCCACGCGGTAGGGGCCGCTGCCGAGCGGCGCCTCCAGCGTCGTCTTCGCGAACTCGCGGCCGGCCCAGTAGGCCCTGGACAGAACCGGCAGCTGGCCCACGATGACCGGCAGCTCGCGGTTTTCCGCCCCTTTGAAGGTGAACTTCACCGTGCGCGGCCCGGTCTTCTCCACGCTCGCGACCTGGGCGTAATACGAGCGATAGAGCGGATGTCCCTTGGTCCTCAATGTCTCGAACGTCCAGATGACGTCCTCGACGGTCATCGGACTGCCGTCGTGGAAGCGCGCCTCGGGCCGCAGCGTAAAAGCGACCCACGAGCGATCCGCCGGCGTTTCGATGGTCTCGGCCACCAGGCCGTACTCGGAGGACGGCTCGTCGCTGGATGCGACCGTCAGCGTGTCGAACGTGGTGCCGATTCCGGCCGCGGGGACGCCCTTGAGGATGAACGGGTTGAGGTTGTCGAACGTGCCGATTGCCCTCAGCGTCACGCTGCCGCCCTTGGGCGCGCGTGGGTTCACGTACGCGAAGTGGGTGAAGCCGGGGCCGTACTTGAGATCGCCGTGAATCGAAAGCCCGTGCGCCCCACGCGCAGGCGGCGCGGTGCGCGGCCAGGCGGGGGTGGCGGCGGCCGTGGTCAGAGCCACGGCAAGTACGAGCGCGAGCGCTCTCATCCCAGACAACCCTTTTATAGTACCCACCTTGTGGAATAATGAGCCCTACCGCCGCTGGAGGCGCGCATGGCGCGGACGATCACGCTGAAGAATCCGGAGCGCTTCAAAGACCCCGCGAACCTCACGTGGGAGCGCTACGTCGCGCTGCAGGCGCGCGAGCGCGAGCGCTATCTTGCGGAGCGCGCCACCATTCCGGCGGAGGCCATGGCGTACAGGACCGTGAGCCCGCGCTATCTCGAGCGCGCCGTCGACCAGTTCGCGAACAACTACTACTCGGAGCTGTCGGCCACCCACTACATCGCGACCGCGGCCGCCAACGCGCCGTTCGACGAGCTGAAGAAGTGCTGCCTGTTCCAGCTCGCCGACGAGCAGCGTCATCTCGAGATGGATCGCGAGGTCTTCGAGCACGCCGGCATCCCCGAGCGCGACTGGCTGCCGGCGTGGGAGTCGCCGGGCACGACGTGCCGCTTCTTCCGCCACCTGCTCGAGCTCGAGGACACGATCGAGATTCTCGTGAAGGGCAATTTCGTCGCCGAGGGCGCCGCAGGGCCGGGCACGTTCGCCGTGCTCGCCGACGGCGCGGAGGCGCGCGGTGACGTGTTCTCGGCGGTCAATCACCGTGCGAGGGTGCGGGATGAGACGCGCCACATCAGCTTTGCGCGTGCGCTGGTGCGGGCGCTGATCGAGGACGATCCGGCGAACCTCGACGTGATCCAGCGCTGGCAGGACGAGAGCCTGCAGCTCTTCGTCGAGGTCGCGCGCGGCGGCGAGCGGCGCGAATGGTGGGAGGGCTTCCTCGCCTCTTACTACAAGATCGCGCTGCCGCTCGGCCTCAAGCCCTCCGCGCTGCCGATCTGACGCTCAGCGCCCGAGGGCGACGTACAGGTCGTCGCCGTCCCGCTTCAGGGGATAGCCCTTCAGGCCCTCTTCCGCATCGCCGATCGGCGCGCCGGACTTGAGGTCGAACTGCCACGAGTGCTCGAGGCACGTCAGGATGCATCCGTCGTGTACGCCCTGCTCCAGCGGCACCGCCTCGTGGGGGCACATCGGCTGGAACGCGACATACTCGGCGCCGGTGTGCACGACGAGAACGCTCGTGCCGTCGACGGGAAACTCCTTCATTCCGTTCGCGGGCACATCGTCGGCGCGGCACACGCGCGCCCACTCGGGCGCCTTCGGCGCGGCCGCCGGCTCCGCCGGCTTAGGTTTGGTTTCGACCTCGATCTTGTTCGCGCCCTTCACGCCCGGCTCGTAGCGCAGACGCTCGACGGGGTAGCCGCCGATGATGTGCGAGGTCAGGATCTCGTCCAGATCGGACTCCTGCACGCCCCCGTACCACACGTTCTCGGGATAGACGACGATCATGGGCCCGTGTCCGCACTGCGAGAAGCATCCGGCCTTGTTGATCCGTACGTCGGCCTGGCGGTTGGCCTTTTGCACGCCGGCGCGCAGCGTCTTCACGAACTTCTCGGTATCGGCCTGCATCGGGCAGGTGTCGCCGCTCGTACACACGAACACGTGACGGTCGTATTGGCCCATCGTCGCTCCTTTGGCGTCTCAGCTGAACTTGTCGTACCGAATGTCGGCCGGAGACAGTCTCGCCTCGCGCAGCAGCAGGCGCAAGCTCGCGTCGACCATCGGCGGCGGTCCGGCCACCCACGCGCGGACGTCGGCGTAGCGGCCCTTCATGCGCTCGCCCGCCACCTCGTGGACGAATCCCCGCGCGAAGCCGAAGGCCGGATGGGCGTTGGCCAGCGCGTCCGGCACGTCCTCGTCGGACAGCGCGATAGTCACCGCGAGCCGCGCAGGATGCTGCGCGCGAAACGCCTCGAGCTCGTCGAGGAAGAACGCATCGCGCATGGTGCGGATACCGAAGAAGACGTGGCCGTCCCAGCCGGCGAAGTGCGAGGCGCCGCACGCTCGCGACAGGATCGACATCATGCCAGCGATCCCGCTGCCACCCGCGATGCACAACACGTGCTTCTTTACGTCGGGATGAAACGTCGCATGGCCGAGCGGCGCGAACACGCCCAGCGGCGTGCTCTCGACGTCGCCGCCGAACAGCCACTCGCTGATGCCGCCGCCGGGCTTCTTCTTCACCACGAACGACAGCCGGCGCGCTCCGCGGTCGAAGTTCACCATCGAGTAGGCGCGCGCGCCAGCGATGCCCGGAGCCGTGAGCAGCGCAAACTGGCCGGCGGCGAAATCGAGCGGCGCGTCGATGTCCACGTCGAAGGCGGCGACATCGTGGGTGAGGCGCCGTAGCCCGCGCATCACACCGGTGAGCGCGCGCGGCGCCGAGGTGTCGGGCTCGCGCGTCTTGAGCGGCCCGACTTCGAGCGCGCAGTCCTCGTGCGCCACACTCTGGCACGTCAGCAGGTCGGCCTCGCTCTTGAAATACTTCCGTCCCGGCGCCTCGGGCCAGTGGCTCTCGACTCGCCCGCTCGTCATCCGCGCCTTGCACGTGCCGCACGTACCGGTGGCGCATTCGTAGGGAAGCTCGACGCCGCTCCGCAGCCCCGCGTGCAGGATCTTCTCGCCGGGCTCACACTCGAAGTCGCGCGTGCCGTTCCGAGCGGTGACGACGATTTTCATACGACCAGGACCTTCGCGTGGCGCTCGGGCGAGGCCAGCTCCTCGAAGGCCTTCGCCACGCCATCGATGCCGACGCGCCCGGTGATCAGCGGCGCGGTCGGGATGCGGTCTTCGGCGATGTGACCGAGCGTCGCCGCGAACTCGTCCTGCGTGTAGCCGAGTACGAACTGCAGATTGAGCTCCTTCACGATGCCGAGCATCGGATGGATCGCGTCGGCCTCCATGCAGACGCCGACCACGACGATACGCGAGCCGCGCGGCGCGGCGGCCATGATCTGGTCGAGCACGCCGGGCACGCCGACGCACTCGAAGACGACGGCGGGACGCAGCGGCGGCCCCGGCAGCCACGGCGGCGGCGCGGGCGCGCGCGAGGGGTCGCGCCACACGGCGGCGACGTGGCGCCAGCTGTCCCATGGCGTGGTGTTCGCGGGGTCGACCACGACGTCGGCGCCGAGCGCCACCGCCAGCTCCCTGCGCCGTGGCGAGAAATCGGCGGCGACGATCGGACGGACATCGAGCAGCCGCAGCGCCGCGATGACGGCCAGACCCACCGGGCCACAGCCGATGACGAGCGGCGCGTCCTCGGGCTTCAGCTGAGCCTTCTGCACTGCGTGCAGGCCAACCGCCATCGGCTCGGTGAGCGCCGCGGCCTCGGTCGACAGTCCCTCGGGCACCGGCAACAGCAGCGCCTCGCTGAGACGCATGAATTCGCCGTAGCCGCCGGGATGGTCGTTGGAGTAGCCGATCGTCTGCGGCCCCGTCTCTCGGATAAGCACCGGTCGCGAGCACACGCGCGCGCCGCGGCGCAGCGCGCGTGTCGTGCGCGGGCCGTGGTCGACGATCTCCGCGCAGAACTCGTGGCCCATCACGACGTCACGGGTCAGGTCCATCGGCCTGCCGCCTGCGCGCCGCGACGTCTCGACGAACTTGTCCGCGTGCTTGAGCGCGTGCAGATCCGAGCCGCAGATCCCGCACGCCAGCGTGCGCACGAGGACCTCGCCGGGGCCGGGCTCCGGCGTCGGAACGTCGGCCACGATCAGTTTCCGGTCGCGCATGACGGCGGCGCGCATGTCGCACGCGAGGCTGCCTGTGTCCGCGTGTGGAGTCAAGCGCCCGGGTGCTATCATCCCGCGCCATGGCGCAATCGATGTCCTCGGCGCAGTTCGTCTGGCTTCCGGACGGCCGGCCGGACTGGGGCAGCATGTGGACGACGTTCTGCGAGCTCGCGCTGTTCGGCGGACCGCCGCAGCGCGGGCCCGACAGCGCGCTGCGTGCTTCGGCGTCGGGCGGCGGCTGCGACACCGCGATACTGGCCGAGATGCGCCGCGGCATCTGGGAGACGACCGGCCTCTACGCCGAATCCCGCGAGCCAGGCCGGCTGGTCGTCAGCTGCGACTCGCCGGAGATGGCGCAGTGGATGGCCACCGCCATCGCGCTCGAGAACGTCGAGGCGCGCGCCGACGAGGACCGCATCGTGCTGCCCGCCGGCCCGGGCTACCGGATCGAGGACGAGGTGAAGAGCATCATCACGGTGGTGGCGAAGACGCACCACTACTGGCAAGCGCACGTCATGGGCGCCGGCGACCCCTGATCGTGCGTTACGCGTTTCGCTGTCCGACCTGCGCGCTGGAATTCGACGTCTCTCGACCGGTAAGCGACGCGGGCAAGCCGGCCCCGTGTCCGGTCGACGCGACCCACGCCGAGCGCATCTTCACGATGCCCAACACCAACTTCAACCGCCCGCCTGCGCCCACGCCGAGCTCAGGGGGCGGCGGCTACTCCCATTCCGGTCACTCGCACGGCCCCGGGACGAGGCCTCACACGCACTGAGCCATGACCGACGCCGGAGCGCTCGCTCAGGCTCTCGTGACGTTGGATTCATTGAGCGTCGCCGTGCTGACGGACGATGTCAGCGACAACTACGTCAGCAAGACGCCGTTCGCGGTCTCGGAATTCAGCAATGTCGTGCGCAGTGGAGCGAGCGTCCTTTCAGGCGAAGCGCTATTGTGCGCGAATCTCGGATATGGCCTGAGGCTGGTGTCGAGTGTCGGCGACGAACGTCACACGATGCTGTTCGATACGGGGCCGGAAGCAGCCGTCTTCATCCGCAACTGCGCCGCGCTCGGAATAACGCTGGGGGACGTCGAAGCCATTGCGATCACGCACGGACACTGGGACCACATGGCCGCGCTGCCGGCGACGATCGAAAGGATCGTCAAGCAGGGCGGTCGCGTGACCGTCCACGTCAATCCCGGAATGTTCAACGAGCGCGCCATCCGCCTGAGCAGCGACAGAGTCGTCCCGGTCGCCAACGTGCCTCTTCCGTCCGACCTGGACCGACGCGGCGCAGTCGTCGTCAACAGCCCGGACGCGCGTCTGCTTCTGGATGGTCACTTCTACTACAGCGGAGAGATTCCCCGCGTGACACCGTTCGAGAAGGGCCGCGAAGACCACCTCTGTCGAAAGAGCCCCGAAGCGCCGTGGGAGCCGGACCCGCTCTTGCTCGACGAGCGCATGCTCGTGGCGAAGGTCCGCGGCCTGGGCTTGATCGTGTTCAGCTCCTGCTCCCACGCGGGGATCGTCAATGTCTGCACGTATGTCCGGACCTTTTTCCCTGACACGCCGATCCACGCCGTGATGGGAGGCCTCCACCTGGGCGGTGTGATGGAACGCAATATCCCGGACACGGTGGACGGCTTGAAGCGCTTCAGCTTCGCCCATCTCATCACCGGGCATTGCACCGGCTGGCGCGCGTTGCACGCGCTGGCGAGTGCCTTCGGTGATGCCGTCAGCCAATCCGCGGTCGGCACGACCTACACCTTCTCGGCTGACCGCTAGTCGAACATCAGCACCGTGCGCGCGACCTCGCCCGCCTTCATCGCGCGGAACGCGTCGTTGACGTCCTCGAGCCGGCGCCGCCGGCTCACCATCTCATCGAGCTTCAGGCGGCCCTGCCGGTAGAACTCGATGTAGCGGGGCATGTCGACCTTGAAGCGATTGCTGCCCATGCTGCAGCCCTGGATCTTCTTCTCGCGCAGGAACATCGGTCCGTCGAGCTCGATCTTCTGGCCGACGGGAATCATGCCGATGATCGTCGCGGTTCCGCCGGGGCGGATGCAGTCGAAGCACTGCTCGGCGGCGATCTTGAGGCCGATGGCCTCGAACGAGTAGTCGACGCCGCCATTCGTCATCGCGCGGATGGCTTTCACGACGTCGTCGCTCCTGGCGTCGACGGTGTGCGTGGCGCCGAGCTCGCGCGCCTTCTCGAATTTGGACTCGACGGTGTCGACGGCGATGATCATCCGCGCGCCCGCGATGCGCGCGCCCTGGATCGTCGCCAAACCGACGCCGCCGGCGCCGAAGACGGCCACGGTCGAGCCCGGCTCGATGCGCGCGGTGTTGAGCACGGCGCCGACGCCGGTGGTGACGCCGCAGCCGATGAGCGCGGCCTGCGCAAACGGCATCGCATCGTCGATCTTCACGATGGCGTTCTCGTGCACCAGCATCTTCTCGGCGTAGGCGGAGAGGTTCGCAAACTGGTTGACGGGCTGGCCGTTCCACGTGAGCTTCGGCGGCTCCTCCTTCTTTCTCACCGGACGCGTCTGGCACAGATGCGTCTTGCCGGTCAGGCAGTAGTCGCACGCGCCGCAGAACACCGACAGGCACGCGATGACGTGGTCGCCGGCCTTGAACTCGTTGACCTGAGGGCCGACGGCCTCGACGATGCCCGCCGCCTCGTGGCCGAGGATCGCCGGCGTCGGAAACGGATAGAACCCGTCGACGAAATGCAGATCGCTGTGACACACGCCCGACGCGACGGTGCGCACGAGCACCTCGCGGCCGAGCGGCTTGTCGATCTCGACGTTCTCGATCGTCAGCGGCTTGTGCGCGCCATGGAACACGGCAGCTTTCATGTGAACCTCCTCGGAGTCGGCGCTATCCTATCGCACCACGAGCGAGGCGGCATGACAACGACGTCAATGGTCCCGGAGGCACCGAATCTGGCGCCCACGCAGAAGTGGGCCATCACGGTCACCGTCATGGTGGTCGCGTTCATGCAGATTCTCGACACCAGCGTCACCAACGTGATCCTGCCGCACCTGCAGGGCTCGCTCTCGGCGGGACTGGACGAGGTCTCGTGGGTCATCACGTCGTATCTGGCCGCCAACGCCGTCGTCATCCCCGCCACCGGCTGGCTCGCCGGCCTGCTTGGTCGCAAGCGGTTTTTCCTGCTCTGCACGACGCTCTTCGTGCTGAGCTCGTTTCTCTCGGGCGCTGCGCCGAACCTCACCACGCTCATCGTCGCGCGGATCTTCCAGGGCCTCGGCGGCGGTCCGATCATTCCGCTGTCGCAGGCGATCCTCTGGGAGATCTTTCCGTTCCATCAGCGCGGGCTCGCGATGGCGATCTGGGGCGTCGGGTTCATCCTCGGTCCGATCCTGGGCCCCACCGTCGGCGGCTATCTCGCCGACGAATGGTCGTGGCGGTGGATCTTCTACATCAACCTGCCCGTCGGCGTCCTCGGCTTCTTCCTGGCGAGCGCGTTCCTCTTCGATCCGCCGTATCTGCGCCGCGCGGCGCGGATCGACTGGTGGGGCCTGATCCTGATGGTGATCGGCTTCGCCGGGCTGCAGCTCGTCCTCGACCGCGGCGAGCGCGAGGAATGGTTCGACTCCCCGGCCATCGTGGCGATGACCATCATCGCCGTGTGCGCGCTCGCGGGCTTTCTGATTCGCGAGCTGATGACGAGCGATCCGATCGTGGACCTCACGGCCTTCACGGATCGCAACTTCGCCACCGGCGTGACGCTGATCTCGATCGTCGGGTTCGGCATGTTCTCCGGCATGCTGCTCGTCGCCGTCTTCACGCAGCAGCTGCTCGGCTACGACGCCTGGACGTCGGGCCTGGTGCTCGCGCCGGGGGGACTCGGGAACATCTGCTCGCTGTTCGCCTCCGGCATCGTCACACGCGTGGACCAGCGGTGGATGCTCGGCTTCGGGTGTCTGCTGAACGCGGTGAGCCTCTACATGATGACGTCGCTCACGCTCGGCATGGACTACTGGGCGCTGGCGCTGCCGCGCTTCATCCAGGGCTTCGCGGTCGGATTCATCTTCGTCCCGCTGTCGACGCTGACGCTGGCCACGATCCGGCGCGACAAGCTCGTCAACGCCACCGCGGTGTACGGCATGATGCGCAACATCGGCGGCAGCGTCGGGATCGCGGTCGTGACCACGCTGCTCGCCCAGCGCGCCCAGTTCCACCAGACCACGCTCGTCGCTCACCTCACGTCGGGAGACTGGGAGACGCGCGTGCGACTCGCGCGCTGGGCGCGACACTTCGTCGCCCAGGGCAGCGACAGCTTCACGGCGGATCGCCAGGCGATCACGATGCTCTATCGCGAAGCCATCGCGCAGGCGCAGCTGCTCGCGTACGCCGACGACTTCTGGCTGCTCGCGCTGATGTTCGCGGCCGTGCCGATCGCGCTGCCGTTCATGCGCCGCATCAGGCTGGAGCCGACGTCGCCGGCAACCGCCGCGGCCGACGACCGCGCCGCGGCGCACGTCGTCGAGGAAGGCGCGGTGTGAGGACCGCCGCTACGGCAGGAGATCGGCCACGGCGATTCGACTGGAGCTGAACGCGAGCGGAACCACGACATCCGCCGCGCCCAGCGAGGTCAGCGATCCATATCGCCACGCGTACGGTGCCGATGGATCGGCGATCGGATCACGGTAGACCTCGAGCACGCGATCAACGAGGTTCACGATCCAGTAATCCTGGATGCCGGCTCGAGCGTAGAGACTGCCCTTCTGCAGGCGGTCGAACGTCAGACTCGACTCGGCGACCTCGATGGCGAGCACCGGCAGCGCGGGGTGCGCATGTCGGTAGTCGCCAGGGCGCCCCGGCACCACGACGAGATCGGGCTCGGGCTCGGACTCGTCGTCGAGCGACACCGGCGACTGCGTTCGCACGAGCCAACCGGACGCAAGGCTCGCCCTGACGGCGTACTCGACGGCGCTGATCGATGACGCGTGATAGGGGTACTGCGGCTCCGCGACGACGAGCTGGCCGCCGATGAGCTCGATGGGCTCGCGCTCGAAGACTCCGAGGTGGACCAGCCGCTCGTATTCGGTCCGCTTCCAGCGTCGCAGGGTGAGCGGCGCTTGCGCCATGCGGTCAGTCTAAGCGCGCGCGATGGCGCCATCAATGTCAACCCGCGCATACATCGACGGACGGAGATGCAGACGAGACACGGAAGGCGGGCGGCGCGCCCACCTTCCGCGACCCGCGACTACTGCTGGCTGCTCGCGTGCTGGGTGGTGGCGGCGGTCACACCCGTGACGCGGAAGGCGCCGTTGTCTTCCTTCAGATCGACCGTCGCCGGCCCGCGCATTTCCTTGTCGCCGAGCTTGACGACCATGTCGTCGACTTTGACCCCGGTGATCTTGCCGTCCGTACGGAGCGTGGAGAGCCCCCGGAACGGCAGGCTCAGCTGCACCTGCTGTACCGTGTACGCGGTGGGCCCGACCTTGACGCTCACCGCATCATCGGCGACTGCCTTCATCTCGTCCCACTTCTGGCCGCTCCACGTCATGAGAAAGGTCTGCGCCGTCTGAATCTGGGGCGCCGATCCCGTCGGCGACTGCGCGTGAGCCGCGACGGGTACCACGCAGATGCCGAGCGCGAACGCCACGAACGCCGCTGCACGTCCCATCGTCATTCGTCGCCTCCCTGAAGTCGGTTTCGACGTCGGCGCTTGGGAGTGCAACGAGTCTGCCGCGGTTCGCCCGCCTGGCGGCGCGGGCAAATCACCACCAACGCATGACTTTCGCGCTTGGCGGTGCTGACAGCGCCGGCCGCCGTCTGGGCGAACCGGCACGACGGCGTCACATCGATGACACTAACGCGCGGGCGCCTCGATCACGGCGTCGGCCTCGTACAGATAGCAGGCGACGTCGTGCGCCGCGCCGACCGCGCGCAGCGCAGGCGCGGATGTCGCACAGCGCGGCATGGCGAACGCGCAGCGCGTTCGGAAGCGACAACCGGACGGCGGGTTGATCGGATTCGGCGGATCGCCGGACAGCGGCGGCCGCTCGAGACGATGTTCCGGATCGAGGCTCGGCGCCGACGCGAACAGCGCCTGCGTGTAGGGATGCTTGGGCGCCTGCGCCAGCGCGTCGGCCGTCCCCGTCTCGACGATCTCGCCGAGGTACATGACGAGCACGCGGTCGCTCACGTACTCGATCACGTTGAGGTCGTGCGAGATGAACACGTACGTCAGCGCACGCTCGGCCTTGAGGCCCGCGAGAAGATTCAGCACCTGCGCCTGCACGGACTTGTCGAGCGCAGACACCGGCTCGTCGAGCACCAGCAGCCGCGGATCCAGCACGAGCGCGCGCGCGATGTTCACACGCTGACGCTGACCGCCGCTCAGCTCGTGCGGGTAACGCCGCCCGTAGAGACGCGGATCGAGGCCCACGCGGCCGAGCAGCGCACGTGCCCGCTCGCGCGCCTCGGCGCGTGACGTCCCGTGCACGAGGAGGCTGAAGGCCACGGCGTCCTCGATCGTCAGGCGCGGATTGAGCGACGCATACGGATCCTGAAACACCAGCTGCATGTCGCGGCGCAGGCGCTTCATGCGATCGGCCGACGCGCCGCGGACGTCCTCGCCATCGAAGCGCACGGTCCCGTCGTTGGGCTCGATCAACTTCAGGATCAATCGGGCGAGCGTCGACTTGCCGCAGCCGGACTCGCCCACGATACCGAGCGTCTCGGCCGGATAGACGTCGAACGAGACGTCGTCCACAGCGCGCACCCACGCCTGGGTGCGCTGCAGCACGCCGCCGCGCAGCGGGAAGTGCTTGCGCAGGCCGCGCACCTGGAGCAGCGGCGCCGCGCCCACGCGCGCCGCGCTCACGCGCGGATCTCCATCGCGTCGCGCAGGCCGTCGGACAGCAGGTTGAACGCCATCGACGTGATGAAGATCGCGAGTCCCGGCAGCGCGGGCACGAGGGCGTTGACGTAGATCGACTGCCGCAGTGTGTTCAGCATGAGCCCCCACTCGGCGGCGGGCGGCGTCACGCCGAGGCCGAGAAAGGACAGACCCGCGGCCAGGATGATCGACAGCGACACCTGCGTGCTGGAGAACACGAGGATAGGCCCGAGCACGTTCGCGAGCAGATGGTGACGAACGATCGCGCCCAGGCCGGCGCCGCTCGCGCGCGCCGCAGCGACGTACTCGAGGCTTTTGACCTGCACCGTGGCGGACTCCGCCACGCGCACCACGCGCGGGACGAACACGATCGAGAGCGAGATCAGCGTGTTCGGCAGGCCAGGACCCAGCGCGCCGGAGATGGCGATGGCGAGCAGCACCGCGGGAAAGGCGTAGAAGATGTCCATCGTGCGCATGACCAGCGTGTTGGTGAGACCGCCGACGTAGCCGGCCAGCACGCCGAGCGCGGTGCCGACGACGAACGCGACGAGCACCGGTGTGAGGCCCGCCACCAGCGTCATGCGACCGCCCCACAGCAGCCGGCTCAGCATGTCGCGTCCCTGCTCGTCGGTGCCGAGCACATGCGCCGGCGCGCCGACCGGCGCCAGCCGCAGTCGGATCGATCCGGCGTTGGGATCGTAGGGCGCCAGCCACGGCGCGAGCAGCGCGGAGAGCGCGATCAGCGCGAGCAGCGCGCCGGCGACGAGCGTCGCCGGGTCGCGTGCGAGCCGCCAGCCGACCGTGCGCCAGTAGGACATCGGCGCGCCGACGACGGCGTCGAGATCGCGGGGCAGCGCGGTCGTGACGGCCATCAGTGACGCGCGATCCGCGGATCGACGAGCGTCTGCAGCAGGTCGACCGCCAGGTTGAGCAGCACGAAGAACGTCGAGAGCACGAGGATCACGCCCTGCAGCACGGGGATGTCGCGCTGGAAAATGGCGAGGTTCAGCAGGTAGCCGGTGCCCGGCCACGAGAACACCGCCTCGACCAGCACGGAGCCGCCCAGCTGAAAGCCGAACTGCAGCCCGACCACGGTGAGGATCTGCGGCGCGGCGTTCTTCACCACGTGCGTAAACACGCGCCGCGACACGAGACCCTTGGCGCGCAACGCCAGCACGAACTCCTGGTTGAGCACGTCGAGCGCGGCGGAGCGGACGACGCGCGTGATGACGCCGAGCGGGATCAGCGCCAGCGCGACCGTCGGCAGCGCGATGTGGCGCAGGTACTCACGCAGACCGGGGTCGTTGGCGGCGCCCATGGCGGGCAGCCAGTTGAGCCACACGGAAAAAACAATGATCAGGATGATGCCCGCCCAGTAATGCGGCACCGACACGCCGATGACCGCCATGGCGCTCGCGGCTTTGTCGACCCACCGCCCCTGCCAGAAGGCGGCGAGCAGGCCGAGCGCGATGCCGAGCGCGAAGGCGAGCAGCGAAGACGAGAGCGCGAGCACGAGACTGTTGGTGAGCGCATCGCGCACGTCGAGGATGACCGCGCGACGCGTGGCGATCGACTTCCCGAGATCACCGGTCGAGACGCGGGCGAGCCATTTGAGATATTGCACGGGCAACGGCTTGTCGAAGCCGTATACCTGTTTGACGAGCTCGACCTGCTCTTTGCTCGCGTCGACCGGCAGCACGGCGGCGATCGGGTCGCCCGGGGCGAGGTGCACCATCGCAAAGACGATGACGCTCGCCCCGAGCAGTGTCGGGATCGCCAGCACGAGACGCCGGCCGACGTATCCCCACATCGACGGCGTCTACCTGCTCACGCTCACCTGCGTGAGATCGACGAACCAGCTCTGCGGCGGCACGAAGCCCTTCACCTTGGCGCTCATGGCACGCGGGTTGAGGTCGTGGGCGACGAAGATCCATGGCGCCTCGTCGACCACCAATTCGTGCACCTTGGCGAGGATCGCATCCTGCTTGGCGAGGTCGAAGGTGCGCTCCGCCTCGTCGAGCAGCTTGTCCGACTCCGGGTTGATGAACGGCATGATGTTCACCGACGTCGGCGGCACCGACTTCGAATGGAAGAAGCGCCCGAACGCGCTGAACGGTTCCACGAAGTTGAACGAGATGTTGAGGGCGTTGACCCCGGCGTTCTCTCCGGTGAACCCGGCGCGGAAGCGCTGGGTGAGCGAGTTCCATTCGATCGGCTGCAGCTCCACGTCGATGCCGACGTCCTTCAGGTTCTTCTGGATGAGCTCGTTCATCGCGAGCGGGAGCATCTGGCCGGAGCCGGAGGTCGAGATCAGCGCGACCGCGCGGGCCGGCCGCTTCGACGTGCCGTCGAAGCCCGCCTGCCTGAGGAGCTCCTTGGCCTTCGCCGGGTTGAACTCGTACACCTCTTTGGGGTTGCCGAACCACGGGTGACCCTTGTACGCCACGCCCGTGCCGGGCACGCACGTGTCGTTCAGCAAGTTCTTGCAGATGCCCACGCGATCGATCGCGTAGTTCGCGGCCTTGCGGACGAGCTTGTTGTTCCACGGCTCCTTGTCGAGACGGAGGATGTGCCCCCAGTTGTGCGGATACTTGTTGGTCACGATCTGGAAGCCGGTGCCCTTCAGCTGCGCGATCGAGTCCGGCGGCGGCACCTCGATCCAGTCCACCTGCCCGCTGCGCAGCGCGGCCAGCCGTGTCGTGGGCTCGGGCATCGGCAGCAACACGAGCTTGTCGACCTTCGGCATGCGTTTCGGATCCCAGTACGCCTTGTTCGCCTCCAGCTCGAGGCGCTCGCGCGGCACGAACTTCACCACCTTGAACGGTCCCGTGCCCGACGGCTGCTCGGCGAACTTGCGCCAGTCCTTCACCTTGTTCCACTGCGTCGGCGACACGATCAGCATGTAGACGACCTGATAGGGCACGAAGCTCGAGGGCGTCGGTGTCTCGAACTCGACCGTGTAGTCGTCGACCTTCCTCACCACCTTCAGCGCGGCGAGGCGCCAGGCGAGCTGCGCCCCGCCGTAGGTGTCGTACTGGGGCGACTGCTTGTCCTTGACCGACTCGAACGTGAACACGACCGCGTCCGCGTTGAAGGGGCTGCCGTCGTGGAACTTGACGTTCTTGCGCAGCTTGAAGATCCATTTCTTTGGATCGGCTTTGCTCACCTCCCACGACTCCGCGAGCCCGGGCACCAGCGCCGGCAGCTTGTCGCTCCTGGAGAGGTCCCAGTTGATGAGCGGCTCGTAGATTTGATAGCCGACGAACCGAAAGCCCTCGAAGCCATTGTCGGGCTGGCCGCCCGTGTAGGGGATGTCGGCCGCGGTCATGCCGATCCGCAGCGTCCCTTCGGCCGACGCTCCACCTGCCAGCGCGAGCGACAACGCCGTGACGACGAAAAATCCGATGAAGCGCGTCATGACGATCCTCCTTGAATCCCGTGATCGAAGGCCGCGACGAGCGGCGACGTGAACCGTTCGGGTACCAGATGACAGCGCGAGACATGGTCAGCGGCCACCGCGTGAAGCATTGGCAGTGTCTCGACGCATACCGACTTCGTGATCGGACATCGCGCGGCAAACGCGCATCCCGCAGGCAGTGCGATGAGGTTCGGCGGCGCGCCCGGAATGGGAATCAGCGCCTTCCCCTTCTGGCCGCGACGGACCGTCGCCTGCATGAGCCCTTCGGTGTACGGGTGCGCGGGTCGGCGGAACAATTCGCGAATGGGCGCCTGCTCGACGATGCGCCCGGCGTACATCACCGCCGCCTCGTCGGCGATCTCCGCCGCGACGCCGAGATCGTGGGTGACGAAGATGACCGCGAGCCCCAGGCGCCGCTGCAGATCGCGCAGCAGCCAGAGGATCTGCGCCTGCACCGTCACGTCGAGCGCCGTCGTCGGCTCGTCGGCGAGCAGCAGCTCCGGCTCGCACGCCAGCGCGATGGCGATCATCGCGCGCTGGCGCATCCCGCCGGAGATCTCGTGCGGATAGCTGGCCAGACACCGCTCGGGCGACGGCACCTGGACGAGGTCGAGCAGCTCGCGCGCTCGCGACGACGCCGCCGCGCGCGCAAGGCCGCGGTGCTGCACGAGCGTCTCGACGATCTGCTCGCCGATCGTGTAGACCGGATCGAGCGCCGTCATCGGCTCCTGGAACACCATCGACACGACCCCGCCGCGCAGGCGCTCGCGCGCCGCCTCGTCGAGCCGGTTCACGTCGCGGCCCTTGAGCAGCACCTCGCCGTCGACGCGCGCGCGCACCGCGGGATGCAGCCCGAGCAGCGCCCGCAGCGTGACGCTCTTGCCCGAGCCGGACTCGCCCAGCAGCGCCAGCACGCGGCCGGCGTCGAGCGAGAAGCTGACGCCGCTCACCGCGCGCACGAGCCCATCACGCGTGTCGAACGCGACGCTGAGATCGCGGACCGTCAGGAGTGCCATGGGAATGGCGGGGATGATATCACCGCGCGCGGCGGCTATTGACACGCCGCGCGGTTTGCCCGAATACGAGGCAGCGTGCATCCGCGGTCAGCGGTTGGGACCAAGGTCTCGTGGCGGGATCGGGATCGTCATCCGGATGCTTGGGGGAGGAAGCGAGGGGGGTATGCGACCACTACTGCTCGGAGTCCTTGTTGGAGTCGTCCTTGGCTCGTTCCCAGCCGGCGCCGAGGCCCAGGATGCCGAGGAGCTGTTCCGGAAGGTCAGCCCCTCGGTGCTCGTGATCAGGGCCAAGGGCAGGGCCGTCGGCAGCAGGGGCATCGTGACCTTCAGTGAGATCGGCTCGGGCGTTCTCATCTCCACCGACGGCAAGGTCATGACGGCCGCGCACGTCGTCCACGCGATGGACGAGATCCTCGTGGAGTTCCTCGGTGGCGAAACGGTTCCGGCGCGAGTCATCGCCTCCGAGCCCGCAGCCGACCTGGCTCTGCTTCAGCTCGCTCGCATCCCGAAGGGCGCGCAGCCGGCTCCGCTCGGCGATTCCGACAAAGTCCGGGTGGGGCAGCAGGTGCTGGTGATCGGCGCCCCCTACGGCCTCTCGCACTCGTTCAGTGCGGGCTGGATCAGCGCCAAGTGGCTGCCCAACACCGCCTACCGAGCGATGCCGCTCGCCGAGTTCTTCCAGACGACGGCCACGATCAATACCGGAAACTCCGGCGGCCCCATGTTCAACACGGCTGGTGAGGTCATCGGCGTCGTCAGCCACAACATCTCCAAGAGCGGGGGCAGCGAAGGCCTCGGCTTCGTCGTGACGATGAAGAGCGCGCGCTACTTCCTGATGGAGCGGGAATGGGCCTGGATCGGACTCGAAGGCACGGTCGTGAGAGGCGAGCTCGCCGAGATCTTCAACGTTCCCGGGGGCAGCGGGCTTCTCGTCAGCGTCGTCCCGATGCAGTCGCCCGCCTGGGACATGGGGATCCTGGGCGGCGACCGCATCGCGACCATCGGCGGGCAGGAGATCGTGGTTCGTGGGGACATCGTCCTCTCGATGGCAGGCATCGCGATCAAGAGCGAGGCGGATGTTCCGAAGATCCGCGAGAAGGTCGGCGCGATGCAGACGGGACAGCCGTTCAAGGCCTCGGTCCTCCGGGCGGGGAAGGTGATCGAGCTCACCGGGAAGGCGCCGTAGCGCCTTCCAATGCGCTCAGCGCGTAGCCAGCTCCGACGGCCGCCACTCGACGGCCCCGAAGCGCGTGTGGCCGAGAAAGTTGTACGACAGCGTGAGCGTCTCCACGGACTGGTGGCGATCACCCAGGCCGGTGACGCGCGCATCGCGGGTGGAGACCACGTAGTTGAGGTTGAGCGCGTGCGGACCGTACAGGCGCACGGTCAGGCCCACGTTGGCGCGATCGATCTGCTCGTGACCGAACAGCTCGGCGTTCGGCGATGCACCGTTACCGACGCCGACGACCCAGTACTGGCGCCATTGCCCTTCGAGCATCGCGATGTCGCTCATGATCAGGCGCAAGCCGAACAGCGGCTCGGGGATGACGCCGTAGCGGTAATCGCGCTGCTCCTTGTCCCCGCCCGTTCCCGCCGCGCCGAAGCCGACGCCGAGCAGGGCCGTGCCCTGCAGCGCGACCGTGCGCGTGAGCCACCATTGCCCGACGGTGCCGAGCGCGAAGTTCGTCGTCGCGACGCGGAACACCTGCGGCGCAAGGTACTCGTACCCGCCGAAGAGACCCCAGATACCTCGATAGTCGTCGCCCCATTCGTACTTCGTGCCGAGGAGCATGCCGCGGATCGTCAGGTTCTCGATCGCGTCTGCCGCTGTGCTCGCGTTCGGCACCGCGGTGAATTCGAAGAGGAAGAAGTCGAACGGGCGCTTGTACGTGTAGCCGGGCTTCCCCGGCAGACCGTAGGTCATGTAGAAGTTGAGGCTCGCCTCTTCCTCTCTCACGTCGGGCGACAGATGCGCATTGGTCACGCTCGTGATCAATGTGCCGCCGACCCGCAGGCTGACGTACACGGCGGGATCGTGGCTCGGAAAGATCGGCTTGAAGCGGTCGCCGAAGACGAGCCGGTTGAAGCCCAGCCCCGGCGACAGGACCGCGGCGCCGAGCTCACGCCAGAAGCCCGGCGTGTCGCCGCCGCCCTCGAGCAGCAGGCTGGCCATCCGGAACATCGCCTCGCCGACGAAGCTACCGCCGAGGGTCGTGGTGATGTAGTCGTTGAGCGAGGGCGGCGTGGTCTCACCGGCGGTCTCCCACAGAAAGCTGCCGAACAGGGTCGCGGCCAGCGACTCCCAGTAGTTGAGACCGGCCGAGCGCGCCAGCCCATAGTAGATGCTGCCCTGATACGGATGACCGATCTGGTTGACGCTGAACGGATCCTTGTCGAACTCCGGGGCGGTGTTCAGGTTTTTCCAGATCGAATTCCCGTCGGTGCCGTACGTGTCTTCGTCGATGACGAGGCGATCGAACGCGTTGAGCGCGCCGACGAAGCCGAGGATCTCGGCGGCGGGGATGACGTAGCTCTTGCCGGCGCCCGAGTCCCAGTCGAGGACGTAGCCCTTGCGCTCCTCGGCCGCGCTCGCGACCGGCATCATCAGCGCGACGATCAGGACGGCGGCGACGGCAGCCACGCGCCGCCGATCGATCACCGCCCCTCCGCGCGGAACGACGCGTGCGCGACCGTCCACCGTGCGAGCAGCTCGGGATCCGGCTCCTGCGCGATGCCCGGCACGCGCGACGTCGCGACCGTGCCCGGACCGGCGAGCATGAGCTCGGGCTTGCCGAGGTCGGTGTCGTAGAAATACGACGACGGAAAGATATCGCCGGGATACGTGAAGTTGGGGAGCGTCGCCAGCTCCGCGCAGATGGCGCCGCCGATCGCGCTCTCGAGCATGCCGCCGACCCAGCACGGAATGCCGTGCTCGGCGCACAGCGCCTGGATGTCACGCGACGCGCTCAGGCCGCCCACGCGCGCCATCTTGATGTTGACGACCCGGCAGCTGCCGAGCCGGATGGCCGCGCGCACGTGCGCGAGGCTCACGCCGCTCTCGTCGATGCAGATCGGCGTCTCGAGCTGCTTTTGCAGCTCGGCGTGAGCGATGAGGCTCATCCCGTCATCGGCCAGCGGCTGCTCGATCATGGCGAGGCGGTGGCGATCGAGCGCGCGAAAGAGCGCCGCATCGTCGAGCGTGTAGGCCGCGTTGCAGTCGACGTGAAAGGTGAACGTCGGAAAGGTCGAGCGCACGGCGGCCACCATGTCGAGATCCCAGCCCGGCCGGAACTTCAGCTTGATGCGCGGAAAGCCCGCATCGATGGCGCTCTGGATTTTCTGCATGAGGATGTCGAGAGAGTCCTGGATTCCGAAGTCGGCGCCGACACGCACCGTGTCGCCCTTGCCGCCGAGGGCCACGTGCAACGGCACGCCCTGACGCTTGGCGTCCAGCACCCACCACGCGATCTCAAGCGCGGCGCGAGCGAACTGGTTGCCCTTGACGAAGTCGATGCGCGCCAGGAGATCCTGCGCGGCCTGGATGTCCTGGCCGATGATGCGCGGAGCGAGGAGCTCGCGCACGGTGTGGAACGTCGCCAGGGTGTGCTCCGCCGAGTACGACGGATAGTACGGCGGGCAGCTCTCGCCCCAGGCATGACGCCCGCCGCTCTGCATCCGCACGAGCACCGTGTCGGTCACGCGCTGGTCGGCGTACGAGGTCTTCCAGACGAAGGCGAGCGGGATCCGGACCCAGTAGACGTCGATACCGTCGATCACCATCGTTGACGCATTCTAGACTGAGTCCGCTCCGCTCAACGACGGCGCTCTGTTTTCAGCGAAAGCGCGGCACGACCTGCTCACCGAAGCGACGCATCGACTCCATGATGCGCTCGTGCGGCAGATAGCCGTGGCTCAGCTGGCACAAGACGTGATGGGCGCCGGCGTCACGCAGCTCGGCGACCATGTCCGCCACGCGCTCGGCGGTGCCGTAGAGCGCCGCGCTGGCGAGCGAATACCGAACGCCCTCCTCGTGCGAAACGTTCGGATCGTTCCACGGATTGACACGCTCGGCCTCCACCCGAAACTCGCCGGGATTGTGCGTTGCGCGCGCCTCGATCATGTGCCGGCGCGTGTGCATCAGCGCGGACGCGAGCTCGTCCTCCGCCTGCGCCTGGCTCTCGGCCACGTGCGCGAAGCGCCACAGCGCAGCCTGCTCGCGCAACTGGTCGCACGCGGCCGCGCCCAGGCCACTCTCGGCGAGCCCGCGCTCGTAGAGCGCCAGCCGCTCGGGCACGCGCGCCAGCGGAATGCGCGCGATCAGGATCGGCGCGCCGAGCCGGCCGCACTCGCGCACCGATCCCGCCGACGAGACCGCGCGCCAGATCGGAGGATGCGGCCGCTGCCGCGGGTGCGGGCGAAGCTCGGGCAGGCTAAGCTGATAAAACTTGCCGCGGTGGTCGAGCGGCGTCTCGGTCCACGCGCGGAGCATGACGTCCAGCGTCTCCGCGGCCCGCTCGCGGCTGTCGTCGCTGCGCAGGCCGTAGCCGACGAACTCGTATTCATTGAAGTTCGTGCCGTGCCCCACGCCGACGTCGATCCGCCCGCCGGAGAGGTTGTCGAGCAGCGCGAGCTCGGTCGCGAGCCGGATCGGATGCCGCAAGGCCAGCTGAATCACCGCGAAGCCGAGACGGATCCGCGACGTGCGCGCGGCGACGGCGCTCGCGAACGGAATCGGGTCGCAGTACACGCTCTCGCCGGTGAAGTTGTGCTCGGTGAGCCACACGCCGTCGAAGCCCGCCGTCTCGGCGAAGCAGGCCTGCGTCAGCAGCTCGTGGATCGCCGCGTAATCCGCGGCGCCGGACGGCGAGTGCGCGAGCGTCAGCCACCCGAATCGCATCGCCAGTCAGAGCACCGGCGCCGGCGCGCGCGGAATCGCCTCCCACTGCGCAGGATCGTGGCCGTAGAACATCGTCGCGCCCGTCTGGTCGCGCAGCTTGCGCAGCGTGGCCAGCGAGTCGCGCATGACGGCCGCGTCCCAGAGGATCTTCGGCAGCACGTCGCGGTCCATGTTCTCCCGCGTGTAGCAGGCGTCCGAGGCGTAGACCATCTCGGCGCCCTTCCCCGTCCGGACGCGCAGCGACTGGTGGCCCGGCGTGTGGCCGTAGGTCGGGATCAGAAGCACGGCGCCGTCGCCGAACACGTCGTGGTCGCCGTCGATCATCCGGTAGTCGAGCGGGTGATCGAAGTCGATCGGGCTCGGGCTGTAGGACGGTACGCCGCCCGGCCGGCGCGCGGCCTCGAGCTCGGGGCGCTGCACCAGAAACGTCGCGCGCGGAAAGAACTCGTTGCCGCCGCAGTGATCGAAGTGCAGGTGCGAATTCGCGACGTATCGCACGTCGGCCGGCGTGAGCCCCAGCCGCGTGAGCTGCGGGACCACGTCGTCGCCCTCCTTCGATTTCACCGTCAGCCGCTTGACCCGCTCGGCGCCGAGGCGGCCCACGGGATCGAGCCGGGCCTGGCAATGCACTCCGGTGTCGAACAGGAGCCGCCCGCGCGGGTGATCGACGAGGAAGCTCAGCACGGGCACCGTCCACGGCTGGCCCGGCGTCAGGTCTGAGAGCATGCTCGCGCGGTCGAGCTCGATGAAGCCGGTGCAGAGCGCGTAGACGCGGATCACGGGATCAGCACCAGCTTGCCCGTGGACTGGCGCGATTCGAGATAGCGATGCGCCTCCGCCGCCGCCGCGAGCGGGAACGTTTTGCCGATGTGCAGCCGCAGGCGGCCCTCGCGCATCAGCGCGAAGCAGCGTTCGGCGCTCTCGCGCGTCTTGTCGGGGAAATTCCGAGTCACCGTCGGCACCATGAAGCCGCTCACCTTCAGCGATTTCGGCGACAGCGTCGCGACGTTGAGCGGATCGGTCGGCCCGCCCGCTCGCCCGTACAAGATCAAGTGTCCGAGCGGCGCCAAACAGCGCAGGCCTTCCTCGAACGTCGGCTTGCCCACCGCGTCGAGAACGAGATCGGCGCCGCGGCCGTCCGTGAGTCGCAGCACCTCGTCGGCGAATTTCTCGGTGGCGTAATTGATGACGGCATCCGCCCCGTGCTCGCGCACCAGCGTCGCCTTCGCATCGCTCGACACGGTCCCGAACACGCGCGCGCCGGCCGCCTTCGCCAGCTGCACGGCGGCCAGTCCGACGCCGCCAGCGGCGGAGTGAACGAGCACGATGCGGCCCGGGCCGACCGAATCGGCGGTGTGCAGCATGTGATAGGCGGTCAGCACCTGGATCGGAAACGCCGCGCCTTCGACGAAGCCCACGGCGTCGGGCAGCGGAATGACCATCGACTCCGGCGCCTGACAGTACTCCGCGTACGACTTCACGGTGAACGCCGCCACGCGCGCGCCCGGGCGAATGCCGCTGACGCCGTCGCCGACGGCCTCGACGACGCCCGCCGCCTCCATGCCCGGCGTGTCCGGCAGCTTGGGCTTCACGACGTACGTGCCCTGACGAAAGCGCGTGTCCGCGAAGTTCACGCCGATCGCGTGAACGCGGATCAGCACCATGCCGGACCGCACCTGGGGCGTCGGCACGTCCGCGAGCGCCAGCACCTCGGGACCGCCCGTCTGCGTGAACACGATCGCTTTCATCTGCTCTCCTCCCGCTCTGGGCACGCCAGTATACTGACAGCGCGATGAGGCTGCAGGGTCGGGTGGCGGCGATCACCGGCGGCGCGCTCGGCATCGGCCGCGCGACCGCGCGGTTGTTCGCCTCCGAGGGCGCGGTGGTGGCGATCGGCGACGTGGACGTCGCCGGCGCCGACGCGGTCGCCAAGGAAATCGTCGGCCGCGGCGGTCGCGCGCTCGCGGTCGGCGTCGACGTCGGCGAGGCCGGCCAGGTCCAGGCCTTTGTGGACCGGATCGTGGGCGAGCACGGACGGCTCGACGTGATGTTCGCCAACGCCGGCATCGCGCACTCGGCGCCGTTCCTCGAGCATCCCGAAGCGCAGTGGCATCGCGTGCTGCGCGTGAATCTCACGGGCGTGTTCCATTGCTGCCAGATCGCCGCGCGTCAGATGGTGCGCCAGGGCGGTGGTCGCATCATCGCCACCGCGTCGATCAACGGCTTCCGCGGCGTCGAGAATCTCGTGGGTTACAACGTCGCGAAGGCCGGCGTCATCGAGCTCACGAAGACGATGGCCGTGGAGCTCGCGAAACATCACATTCTCGTGAACGCGATCGCGCCGGCGCAGATCGACACCCGGCTGACGCAGACGCTGCCCGAAGAGGCGCGACAACGGCGCGTCGCGCGCATTCCGATGGGTCGCTTCGGCGAGGTCGACGAGGTGGCCCGCGCCGCGCTGTTCCTGGCGTCCGACGATGCCGCCTTCATCACCGGCCACACGTTGGCGGTCGACGGCGGCTATCTCGCCGGCGGCCTCTGGTCCCGGTAGCGAGCGCCTGACCGCCGCGCCGTGGACGTCGTGCGCGCGAGCACCTGCATCGTCGGGGGCGGGCCGGCCGGACTCATGCTCGGCCTCCTGCTCGCCAAACGCGGCGCCGACGTGCTCGTGCTCGAAGGTCACGAGGACTTCGAGCGGGAGTTTCGCGGCGAGGTGCTGCAGCCGAGCACCGCACATCTTCTCGACGAGCTCGGGCTCTTGCAATACGTCCTGGCCCAGCCGCACTCGCTGCTCGAGGCGGGCAAGATCCGGCTGCGCGGCCGGGAGATCGGAGAGTTCTCGTTCAAGCGGATCGTCCCCGAGTATCCCTACGCCATCTGGATGCCGCAGCCGATCTTTCTCGCGGCGCTGCTCCGCAAGGCAGAGCCGTTTCCGTCGTTTCGCTGCTGGATGGGGGCGAAGGTCACGAAGCTGATCGAGGACAACGGTCGTGTCATCGGCGTGAGCGGCGTTCGCCACGGCAAGGAGCCATTCGAGGTGCGCGCCGATGTCGTCGTGGCCGCGGACGGCCGCTATTCCACGCTGGCTCGTCTCGGTGGATTCACGCCCGAGTACGAGCACCACGACTTCGACGTCATCTGGTTCACGATCGAGCAGCCACCCGGCTGGTCGAGCACGCTGTACGTCTCGCTCGGCGAGACGGTGCGCGGCCTGATGCTGCCGAAGTATCCGCATCACGTGCAGGCCGGCGTCATCCTGCCGACCGGTGAATGGAGGCGCTGGCGGGAGGACGGCGTGGCCGCCGTGGCCGAGCGCGTGCGGCGCCTCGATCCGATCTTCTCGCAATTCGCCGACGGCCTCCGCGACTTCACGCCGTTCTTTCCGCTCGAAGGTCTGATCCGGCTGATGAAGGAGTGGGCGCGCGACGGTCTCCTGCTGATTGGCGACGCGGCGCACACGATGAGCCCCGCCGGCGCGATCGGCGTCAACGTCGCGATCGCGACCGCCGCCGTGGCCGCGCAGGAGATCTATCCGCGTCTGGGCCGCGGTCCGATTCCGGCCGCGGAGCTCGCCACCGTTCAGCGTCTGCGCGAGGCCGACGTGCGCACGCTGCATCGCCTGCAGCTCGGCGCCCAGCGCGTGCTGCTCGGTCAGGGCAGCGCGAATCCCGTCGTGAGATGGCTGGTGACGCGGGCGCTGCCGCTCGTGCTCGGCTCGCCGCTCGTGCCGCGCGTGCAGCGACGGATCTTCTTCGGCGCGCCGCTGCCGCCGCTCGATCCGGCGTTCAGCTTCCGCGAAGGCGCAGCATCCCCGGCGACCGAGCGTCGGGCGTAGCGCCGCCTACTCGATCGCCCGATACTTGCGCTCGTCGTAGAGTGCGCCCGACATCGGCGCGAGCGTGTCGCGGAACCGGCGGGTCGCGGGCGCCATCCCATGCGCCTCGAGCGCACCCGCATCCTTCCAGATCTCCACGACCGTGAAGTGATTCGGGCGGCTCACCTGCTGCACGACCTCGAAGGTCAGATTGCCGTCGTGCTGGCGGCTGTCGTCGGCGAGGCGCGTGAGCGCGGCGACACCTTCGTCCTTGCGCGGCGGAATGACGTCGACGTGCGTCACGACGTAGACGGCGCCGCGCGGGACCGTCGCGTCGAGGCGGCCGGCGGAGAGCGCGGTGTGCAGACGCTCGTCGGTGGGTGCCTTGCGGATGGCCGCGATCCTCTCCCGCGTGTCCGTCGCGCTCGCGCTCTTGCCGTGAGCCTCGAACGCGGCCCGGTCTTTCCACACAGACAGGACGACGAACTCGTGAGGCTCCCCGAGGCGCTGCACCACCTCGGTTCTGAGACTGCCGTCCTCGCGGCGGGTCGCCTCACGGTAACGTTTCAGAATCGCGAGCGCCGTGGGCACGGACGTGGGCATGACCTCGACGTACGTGACCGCGTGGATCACGCCGTCGCCGGGCGACGGCCCCGAGGGCTGCCCGTGCGCCTGTCCGAGTGCATCCATCGCCATCACCGCGCCAACCAGGATGGCGACACGCGCCGCGCTCACTTCGGAACGAGGTGCTTGAACTTCGGCATGACCTCGCGCGCAAGCAGCTCCATCGAATGGCGCCACGCATTGGGATTGTCGACGTAGTCGAAGCAGAACAGCAGCAGCGTGCCGAAGCCCCCGACCTCCTCATAGATCTCGTGCAGCCGCCGGGTCACCGTCGCCGGCGAGCCCACCAGCCAGTTGTGCTTCGCGCAGTACTCCGGCGTGACGTCGGAGTCGGGCACGTCGGGCTTGTGCTTCAGGAACTCGGTGAACTGGAAGAACGCGAGCAGCGGCAGGAAGTACTCGCGCATCATCCGGCCCATCATGCCGCCCGCGGACAGGCGCATCGCCTCCGCGTCGGTGTCGGCGATGAAGACCTCGCGTACCAGCCGCCAGTCCGCGCGCCTCGGCGTCCGGCCGGTGCGCGCGGCGCCGATCTCCACCGACTCCCAGTGGCTGCCGACGTACGTGGGATTGAGGTTCAGGCTCATCGGCCAGAAGCCGCGCTCGCCGGCGAGCTTGAGTGTGTCGGAGCCCTTGCTCACGCCGGCGACGCCGATCGGCGGATGCGGCTTTTGCAACGGCGTGATGTGCGGCTTGAGGGTGCCGATCATCGTGCCCGTCTTCGTGACGTGCCAGTACTTGCCCTTGTGATCGAACTCCGGCTCGTCGCTCCAGAGACGCAGGACGATGTCGAGCGCCTCGCGCGTCATCTCGCGGTGCTGCCCGGCGTTGCCGTCGACGTTGAACATCGCCCAGTCGCTCGGCAGCCCGCTCGCCGCCACACCGAAGTTGAGTCGGCCTTGCGCCATGTGATCGAGCATCGCCACGCGGTTCGCGAGCTCGGCCGGATGGTGATACGGCATGAGAAAGCCGCCGGGGCCGATGCGCATGCGCTGCGTCTGCAAGAGCGCCTGCGCCACCAGGAGATCAGGCGACGGGTGAGGCTCCCACGGCGCGGTGTGGTGCTCGCCGATCCACGCCTCGCTGAAGCCGAGCTCGTCGGCCCAGCGCAGCTGCTGCAGGTCCCACTGGTGGCCGTCGAAGAGACTGCGCTCGGGCGGGTGCGACGGCATCGTGAAGAGCCCGTACTCCATGCGAGCCTCCCGTTATCTCCTGCGTAGACGCGTCTCAGGCGTAGACGTCTTCGTCGACCTGCGTCGCGGCGGGATAGGGCGCGGCGAGCGCATACTGTACACCGCCGTCGACCTCCGCCTTCACGTCGGCCTGGATGCGCTCGAACGTTCCCTCGTCGACGAGCCCCTTCAGCCGCGAGGCCAGCGTCTGCAGCGGATCGTGCTGGCTCATCCACTCGCGCTCTTCCTCGCGCGTGCGGTAGTCGCGATTGACGTCGCCGACGTGATGTCCATAGTAGCGATACGTCTTGCACTCGACAAACGCCGGCCCCTCGCCGCGCCGCGCGCGCTCCACGAACCTCTTCATCGTCGAATAGACGGCCTGCACGTCCTGGCCGTCGACCGTTTCCGCGTGGATGCCGAAGGCCTTCGCGCGCGCCAGGATCTCGCCCGCGACGGTCTCGCCGCACGGCGTGTACTCGCCGTAGAGGTTGTTCTCGCAGACGTAAATCACCGGGAGCTTCCACAGCGCGGCCATGTTCATCGCCTCGTAGAGCAGCCCCTGGCCCAGCGCGCCGTCGCCGAAGAAGCACGCGGCGACCTGCCCCGTGCCGCGCATTTTCGCCGACAGCGCGGCGCCGGTGGCGATGCCGGCGGAGCCGCCGACGATGGCGTTGGCGCCGAGGTTGCCCGTTTCGGGATCCGCGATGTGCATCGAGCCGCCCTTGCCGCGGCAATAGCCGGGCTCCTTGCCGAGCAGCTCGGCGAACATCCGGTTCACCGAAGCGCCCTTGGCCAGGCAGTGGCCGTGGCCGCGGTGCGTGCTCGTGATGAAGTCGTCTCGCTTCAGCGCCTCGCAGACGCCGACGGCCACCCCCTCCTCACCTATATAGAGGTGGGCGAGACCGGGCATCTTGGCGCTCTTGTAGAGCTCGTTCACCTGCTCCTCGAAGGCGCGGATCTTGGCCATCTGACGATAGAGATGAAGGTTCTGCTCGAGGTCCAGCCGCGGCTCGGTCACCTGGGTCGCCATCGCGCGTCCTCCATGGGTCTCCGAGGCTGCGTCAGCCGGGCCGCGGAGTCAAGGCGCGATACTATTGGCGGCGCGACCTAACCGGAGGAGGATCCGCGATGCTGACCACCGAAGAGAACGCGCTGCTCACGCGGGTCGGACCCGGGACGCACATGGGCGACCTGATGCGGCAGTACTGGATCCCCGTCGTGCAGTCCTCCGAGCTGCAGGCCGGCGGCCGGCCCAAGCGCGTGAAGATCCTCGGCGAGGATCTCGTCGCCTACCGGAATCCGAGCGGACACCCAGGCCTGGTCAGCGAGCTGTGCGCGCATCGACGCGCGTCGCTCTACTTCGCGCGCAACGAGGAGCGTGGGCTCCGCTGCGTGTACCACGGCTGGCAGTACGGTCCGGATGGCGCGTGCCTCGATCAGCCCAACGAGCGGCCCGAATCGAACTTTCAGGACAAGGTCACCCTGCCCGCGTATCCGTGCGCCGAGCGCGGCGGTGTCGTGTGGACGTACATGGGACCGGAGGGCTCCGCACCCGGCCTGCCCGATCTCGAGTGGGCGTGCGTGCCGGACGCGCAGCGCTTCGTGTCGAAGTTCTGGCAGGGCTGCAACTGGCTGCAGGCGCTCGAGGGCGGCGTCGATCCTGCGCACATCTCGTTCCTGCACGGGATTCTGAACCCGGGCGACGACGCCGCCCGGCGCGCGCTCGACAACGCCGCGGCGGGCTTCGGGTTCGCCTCGCAGCTCGAGCGCGCGCCGCACATCGAGGTGGCCGACACGCCGACCGGCTTGCTGCTCGGCGCGCGGCGCGAGGCGCCCGCGGGGCAATACTATTGGCGCATCACGCAATACCTGCTGCCGTTCCACACGATGCCACCGTCGGAGGTCGGCGACGATCCGCTGCTGCACACGCACGTATGGATCCCGATGGACGACGACCAGCTCGTGAACTGGTGCATCTCCTGGCATCCAACGCGCGCGATCAATCCGGAGGAGGTCGCCGAGTTCCACGCCGGCTCGAGCATCCACGTCATGAGCTACGCGCCGCCGACCAGCGACGCCTACGGCGACATCCGTCCGGCCCAGAGCCGCGCGAACGACTACCTCGCCGACTGGGAGGCGCAGCGCACCCGCAAGTTCTTCGGCGTGCCCGGCGTCGGCGCGCAGGACAAGGCCATCACCGAGAGTCAGGGCGCGTACGACCGCGCGCTCGAGCGCCTCGGTCGCGCCGATCTCGGCATCATCCGCGTGCGCAAGCGTCTGCTCGACGCGGCAGTCGCGCTGCGCGAGCGCCGGACGCCGCCGCCAGGACTGGATCCCGCGAGCTACCGCGTGCGCCCCGCGTCCGTGCTCCTCGCGAAAGAGACACCGTGGGTGGAGGCCGCGAAGAATCGCCTGAGCTGGAGGTAGCCATGACCGCGCTGGACACACTCATCACCGGCCTGCATCCGGCGCGACTCATCGATCCCGACTACCGCAGCCGTGAGCGGGTCGAGGCGCGTCGCGCCGCTCAGATTCTCGAGGGGCAGCGCTGAGACCGTTGCGCGGCGGCGTCTATGCCGGCAGCTTGTCGCCGTCCGCCGGCGCCGCGACCTCGAAGGCGTTGACGACGCCCGACAGCATCGCGAAATAGTTCGCGGCTGCCGTCAGCTCCACCAGCCACTGCGCGTCGTGGCGGCTCTTCAGCGCGTCGAATGTCTTCTGATCGACGCGGTTCGTGCGCATGAGCTGCCGCACGTAGGTCACGATGTCGCGCTCGTCGCTTCCGAGCTTGCCCGGGTCGCCCTTCGATCGGAGCAGGTCGATGACGTCCTCGCCCACGCCGTTGGCGCGCGCCGCGCGGACCTGCGCCGCCCACACGTAGGCCGCCTCGCGCTCACGCACCGCGGCGAGGATGGCTACCGAGCGCAGCCTCGGCTCGACGATGCCTTCGTCGCGGAAGAACGTGACCAGGCCCAGCAGGCGCTCGGCCAGCGTCGGGCTGTGCAGAAACATGCTGAATGGCCCCCGGACGTTGCCGAAAATCTTCTCGACCTTCTCCACGACGGCGTGGTGCTCGGCGGGAACGTCGGCCTTTCCAGTGATCGGTGCGATACGCGGCATGATGGTCTCCTTCCCCAATGGACAAATCTGCTACAGTCTCGACCAACGGGAGACTACACCATGCCCAAGGCCCTCGACGGAATCCGCGTGCTCGATCTCACCCAGTACGAAGCCGGCCCCTCCTGCACGCAGATGCTCGCGTGGCTCGGGGCCGAGGTGATCAAGATCGAGGCGCCGGGTGGCGAGCCGGGCCGCGTCGCGCTGTCCGACAAGCGCGGCGAGGACGCATGGTTCTTCCTGCTGCTGAACTCCAACAAGAAGGGCGTCACGCTCAACCTCAAGACGGCGCGCGGGCGCACGATGTTCGAGGAGCTCGCGAAGACCGCCGACGTCGTCGTCGAGAACATGGGCCCGGGCGCGATGGAGCGGCTGGGCCTCGGCTACGAGTCGCTGCGCAAGCTGAATCCGCGGATCATCGCGGCGTCCGTGAAAGGCTTCGGCAGCACCGGACCGTACGCGGAATACAAGTCGTTCGAATGGATCGCCCAGGCGATGGCCGGCGCGATGAGCATGACCGGCCACCCCGACGGCCCGCCGACGAAAGCGATCGGCGGTCTCGCCGACACGGGCGCGGGGCTGCACACGTGCATCGGCATCCTCGCGGCGATCGTGCAGCGGCACACGACCGGCGTCGGCCAGCAGGTGGAGGTCGCGCAGCAGGAGGCCGTGGTCAATCTGCTCCGCATTCATCTGCGCGAGAGCTACGTCACCGGCAAGCCGGCGCCGCGCCAGGGCAACCGCTCGGCGGCGGCCTGTCCGTCGAACATCTATCGCTGCCGTCCCGGCGGCGCCAACGACTACGTGTTCATCCACTGCGCGACCGTCGAGATGTGGAAGTCGCTCGTGACGATCTGCGGCCGCCCCGAGCTCGGCGACGATCCGCGCTACGCCGACCGCCGCGACCGCGTGCAGTTCATCGACGAGATCGACGCGATGATCGAGGCGTGGACCGAGAAGCACACGAAGCAGGAGGCGCAGGAGATCCTGGCCGGCGCCGGCATTCCGTGCGGCGCCGTGTTCGACTCCAACGAAGTGCTCGCCGATCCGCACATGAAATCGCGTGGCATGATCACCGAGCTGGAGCATCCGCGGCGGGGGAAGTATCCGATGCCTGCCAACCCCGTGCGGCTGTCGGCCTCGCCGACCGACATCGTCCGCGCGCCGCTGCTCGGCGAGCACAACGCGGAGATCTACGGCCGGCTGCTCGGCGTCGACGACAAGACGCTGGAGCAGCTCCGCAAGGACGGCGTGATCTAGATCCCGAGCAGTCGCTCGAGGCTCCTGTAGAGGATCGCCTCCTTCTCCTCCTGCGTGAGACTCTGCATGCCCAGGATCCACGCCACCGGCCAGTCGAGGGCCATGTCGTAGGGCCAGTCCGTGCCGAACACGACGCGGTCGGCGCCGACGGTGTCGATGAGAAAGCGCAGCGCCGGCTCGGTGTACACGATGCAGTCGTAGTAAAACTTCCGCAGATACTCGCTCGGCGGCTTGCCGAGATGCTCGCGCGCCTCCGACCGCACCTGCCAGCCGTGATCCATTCGCCCGATGCCGTAGCAGGTGTAGCCGCCGCCGTGGCCGAGGACGATCTTGAGATCCGGGTGCGCGTCCATGACGCCGCCGTGGACCAGCGTCGCGAACGTGACGGCGCGATCCACGAGATTGCCGATCGTGTTCGGCAGATGGTAGCGGTTCGCCCGCGGCGTCACCAGCGTCTCACCGCCCTGGTGGAAGAAGACCACGGCGCCCAGCTGCTCGGCGGCCCGCCAGAACGGCCGGAACTCCGTGGTCTCCAGCGTGCGGCCGTTGACGTGATCGTTGATCTCGACGCCCTTGAGGCCGAGCTGCGTCACGCAACGCTCGAGCTCGGTGATCGCGACTTTGACGTCTTGCATGGGCAGCGTCCCGAGCCCGGCGAATCGCTTGGGCCAGGCGCGCACCATGTCGCTGATCTCGTCATTCGTCGCGCGCGAGGTCGCGAGCGCGACCGCGGTATCGAGGTGATAGTTGTAGAAGCCGACGTACGGCGAGACGACGTGGACATCCACGCCGAGCGAGTCCATGTCGGCCAGACGCTCCTCCGGCGTCCACCTGGCGCGCGGCGGAAGCGATTGTCGGCGGTCGCCGACCAGGGCCTGCTCTCGGCCGCGCGTGTCCTTCTCGCGCCGGATCGTGTGCCAGTTGCCGCCGTTCTCGGTCGCCCGCCAGAAGCACTGCGGCGTGACGTGCGCGTGAATGTCGATGCTCCGCATGTGTCCTCCTCCTAGACGAGCGCGCTCCAGAACGTCATCCCGAGCTCCTCGAAGATCCGCCGCGCCGAGGCCGCATGCTCGGACGATGGGGATGGGGACAGGCGCGCGAGGAGCGCGTGGCAGTGGGCGATCTCGGGCCGTGCGCCGAGCTCGAGCGCGGCGGCCAGCGCCGCGTCGCCCCGCGTCTGGGCCTCCGTCGCATCCCCCTCCGCGAGGAGGACCTCGGCCTCCAGACGCAGCAGCGCCGCCCGATATCCGTGCGCATCGCGCTCGGCCGCCGCGGCCATCCCGGCGGTCACGGCGCGCCGCGCGTCGGCGGCCCGCCCGCCCGCGAGATACGCCGCGGCGGTAACGGTCCAGAACCGCGTCCACTGCATGAGCGCGGCGCCCGGCCACTCGAGGGCTCGGTCGAGGTGATCGAGGCCGCGCGCCTTGCCCCCGGCGAGACAGTGCCCATCCCAAATAGACGCCGTTGGCGCAGACACCGGCCGCGACGTCGTGCTCCTCCGCGATGGCGAGTCCCCGCTCGAGGACCGGTATGGCCACCGACAGGTCGCCGCGCATCACGTGCGCGTAACCGATAAACGCGTTCGCGATCGCAAGGCTCGATGAATGACGGATCTCCGTGGCGACGCGGAGCGCCTCGCCGCCGGCGGCCAGTGCGGCGTCGAAGCGGCCGAGCGTCGCCTCGACCTCGGACTGCCACCCGCGCAGGCTGACGAGGATCGGATAGATGAGGCCAGGCTCGCCGCCGGCGGGCACGGTCGCAAACAACCGCGCACCGGCGTCGTGCTCGTGGATGGCCTCCTCGAGCCGACCCATGTCCCGGCATGCGACGCCCATGAGGAAGCGCGCATAGCCGCGCGTCCGCAGGTCGGAGGCGTCCGCCCCCGTCGCTGCTTCGCGCGCGAGCTCCAGCGCGCTGGCGAGCGTTCCCGGAATCGCGGTGGCGATGGCGATGGCCTGCGCCTGCCGGACCTGCACCTGCGCGAGTCGCGGTCCTGCGTCGAGACGGCGGGCCACGCCTCGACGCGGGTCGCCAGCTCGCCGAGCCGGTCCACGCGGTTCGTGGAGATCCGGGTGGACCAGAGCTCGAGATAGACGTCGAGCTCGAGCCGCGGGTCCGCGGCCTCACCCAGGCGGCGCAACGCGTCCGCGGCCGCCTCGTAATAGTCCACCGCCGGGCCGTGTCGTGACTCGGCCTGCGCCTTGGCGCCGGCACGATAGAGATACGAGGCGGCGGGCTGCCACGATTCGGCTCGCACGGCGTGATGAGCGAGCACCTCCACGCTGGCCGATCCCTGCTCGCGGCCGCGCGCCTCCAGCGCGGCCAAGACGCCCGCGTGCAGCGTGCGCCGTCGTTCGCGCAGCAGGCTCTGGTACGCGACCTCGAGCGTCAGCGCGTGCTTGAACGTGTACTCGAGCTCGGGAAACAGGCTGGTCTCGTACAAGAACTCCGCCGCCTGCAGCTGTGCCAAGCCGCGGCGCAGCTCGAGCGCCGCCATCTCGGCAACCGTTTCCAGGAGCGTCAGCGCGACGGTCTTGCCGATGACGGCCGCGGACTGCAGCAGGTGCTTGACGGACGGGGGCAGCCGATCGATGCGTGCGGCGAGCACCGCCTGAACGGTCGCAGGCACCTGCCTCGTATCGAGCGCCCTCGCAAGGCGGAAGGCGCCGCGGTCGCCGACGAGGACGCCACCCTCGACGAGCGTGCGTACCGACTCCTCGAGGAAGAAGGGATTGCCCTCGGTCCGCTCGAGGAGCAGCCGCTTGAGCGGATCGAGCGATCGGCTGGCGCCGAGCAGGCCATCCAGCAGCGCGCCCGCGCTCGCCGCGGCCAGCGGATCGATGCGGAGCTGCGTGTAATAGCTCTTACCGCCCCAGGTGTGCCGGTACTCCGTCCGGTAGTTCACGAGCAGGAGCACGCGCGCGGTCGGCAGGCTTTCGACGAGGCCATCGAGCAAGCCTTGCGTCTCATCGTCGATCCAGTGCAGGTCTTCGAAGAGAAGCGCGACGGGCTGGACGAGGCTTTCACGCAGAACCAGATGCTTGATCGCGTCGAACGTCCGCTGCCGTCGCTCAGCGGCGACCAACCCCGCCCATGAGGATTCCGCGACGGGCACGCCGAGCAATGTGAGCAACGGCGGAAGGTCGCCTCGCAGGTTCTCGTCGAGCGTGAGGAGCTTGCCCGTCACCTTTTCGCGCACGACCCGCGCTTCATCACGCTCCTCGACCTTGAAGTACGCGCGCACCAGGTCGATGACCGGGAGGTACGGCGTGGCCTTGCCGTAGGAGACCGACGTCGACTCCAGCACGAGCCAGCCCTCGGTGAGGTGCGAGCGCGTGAATTCCCAGTACAGCCGAGACTTGCCAACGCCCGGTTCGCCCACGACGGCCACGAGCTGACCCGCAGCGGCGCGTGCCCGGTCCCGCGCGCTCGCAAGCTGGACGATCTCCGTCTCGCGTCCGACGAACCGCGTGAGCCCGCGCGCCGCGGCCGCGTGGAGGCGCGAGCGGATCGGAGAGGCCCCCACCAGCTCGTAGACCTCGAGTGGCGCATCCATCCCCTTCACCGGGCGTGGGCCGAGCGCGCGCGTGAGCACGTATCCCTCGACGAGCGTCAGCATGTCGGTGGGCAGCAGGATCGTCCCCGGCATCGCCATCTGCTCCATGCGCGCTGCGAGATGGGTCGTCTGGCCGATGGCGGTGTAGTCCATGTGCAGGTCGCTCCCGATCGACCGCACGACCACCTCGCCGGAATTGAGGCCGACGCGGATGTGCACGGGCACACCGAGCGTGCGATGCACGCTCTGCGCGTACTCGCCGACGCGCTGCTGCATCCGCAGCGCGGCATAACACGCACGCACCGCGTGCTCTTCGTGCGCGATCGGAGCGCCGAAGAGCGCCATGATGCCGTCGCCCATCACCTGATTGACCGTGCCCTCGTACCGATGGACAGCCTCGATCATCCGCTCGAGCACACCATCGAGGAGGCGACGGGCGTCTTCGGGATCGCGATCGGCGAGGAGCTCCATCGAGCCTTTGAGATCCGCGAAGAGCACCGTCACATGCTTGCGCTCGCCCTCCAGCGCATCCTTCGACGTGCGGATCCGCTCGGCCAGGTGCGTCGGGGTGTAGGACGCCGGGGACGCGAAGCGCGGCTGGGAGGCCACCGGTGGCGCGCTCACGGGCGCGGCGCATTGCGGACAGAACTTCGCGCCCACCGGCAGCTCGCTCTCGCACTTTGCACAGCGCGCGGGCAGTGGCGTGGCGCACTCGGGACAGAACCTCGCCCGCGGTGGCGCCTCGTGCTGACAGCCGGGGCACTGCATGGCCCACAGTGATAGCACACCGCCGCCCGCGACATCCTTGACAAGCCCGGTGCGCAGCAGGAGAGTCCCTGCCACGAAGGAGGCTCCCATGGCGGATTCCATTCCGACCGGAGGGGTTCACCACTTTCGGCTCACCGTCACCGATGTCGATCGAACGGTGTCGTTTTACACAGGTCTCCTGGGCTTCAAGAAGCTGATGGACCTCAACCCCGGCGCCTTCCTCAGTAACGGCGCGGTGGGGCTGGGCATCGGCCCGTTTCCGGATCCCGCGCGCGCGATCACAGGCGATCGTTTCAGCGAGAACCGCGTCGGGCTGGATCACATGAGCTTCGCGGTGTCGTCCCGCACCGTGCTCGAGGACGCAGTCCGTCTGCTGGACGCGCGCGGGGTGCCGCACAGCGAGATCCGCGATCTTGGCGAAGCGTTCGGGATCGCGATCCTGATCTTCCGCGATCCCGACAACATCCAGCTCGAGCTGAGCGCGCCCCGCTAAGCGGGTCCGAACAACCCCACGTAGACGCCGCACGCGTTCGCCGGCTCGACCAGCATCGCCTGCTCGCCGGTGTTGCGGATGCCGCGCGCCGGCGGCGGCATGCCGTGGTCGGTCATCCACTTCGCCGCGGCGTCCATGCTGCGCGTCGGATAGAGCACCTGGAACGCGCCCGGCCCGCGGCGCGCCAGCGCCTCCGCCGCCGGCCCGGGCTCGGCCGGCTGCGCGACCGTCAACCCGGTGGGACCGAGATCGAAGACCGCCATGTCGGCCTTGATCACATTGCCGCGCTGCACGCGAGGGACAGGGACGCCGAGCACGCGGCTATAGAGGTCGGCGGATTTCGCGACGTCGGTGACGGCGATGTACACGCGCTCGGTGCGGAGCGCGCCGTTGGGATGCACGCCGGTGTGTCCGCGACGGCGCTCGGCCAGCGGCGTCACGTGCTCGATGAAGAAGATCGGCAGCGGGCTCGCCGGTCCGAGGCGCGCGGTTCTCCAGCGCAGCTCCTGCCCCGACGGCGTGCGCCGCCCGCCGTCGATCGGATCGCCGACGTCGACGCCGCGACGTCGCATGGCGGCCACGTCGGCGGCGAGATCGTCGCTCTGCACGGCCACGTAGCGCAGGCCCGGACCACGGGCGAGGAACTCCAGGAGCGCTGTGCCCGCGACGCGCTCCTCGCCCTTTCGCACGGCAAGCAGCTCGAGATAGTCATCCTGGAAGAACGCGATCGCGTTCTCGGTGCCGGCACCGGGATGCACGCCGCCGGCGAGCACCGTGAAGCCGATGCTCGTGTAGGCCTCGATCGCCGGTTGCAGATCCGGCACGCAGATCATGACGTGGTCGATGCGCGTCAGCACGTCGCGCCTCCTTCAGTCAACCGTGTCGCATTCGGCGAGCCGGGCGGTGAGAAACGCGCGCTCGCGAGCATTGTCGACCAGCTTCAGCGCCGCGTGATACTCCGCCGCCGCCTCCGCCGATCGCCCGAGCCGGCGCAGGAAGTCGGCGCGCGCCGCGGGAAAGAGATGATAGGTGCGAAGCGGCGTCGCGTCCATCCGGTCCAGGGCCGCGAGCCCGGCCGCCGGCCCCTCCGCCATGCCGATCGCCGCCGCACGATTGAGCTCCACGACGGGCGACGGCGCGACCGCGGCCAGCGTCGCGTAGAGCGACACGATGCGCGGCCAGTCGGTGGCCTCCCACGACACCGCGCGCGCGTGAGACGCCGCGATGGCCGCCTGCAGCTGATATGGCCCCGCGCGCTCGATGGGTCCTGCGCGCTCGAGCCGGGCCAGGCCGCGCTCGATGCGCGAGCGATCCCATCGAGCGCGATCCTGATCGGCGAGCAGCACGAGGTTGCCATCGCCGTCGACACGCGCCGAAGCGCGCGAGGCCTGCAGCTCCATCAGCGCGAGCAGGCCGAGGACTTCGGCCTCGTCGGGCATCAGCTCGGCCAGCATGCCGCCGAGCCGGATCGCCTCCGCGCAAAGATCGTCGCGCACGAGCGTGTCGCCCGTGTGCGCCGAGTATCCCTCGTTGAAGATCAGATAGACGACGGCGAGCACGGCGGGCAGGCGCGCCGCGAGCTCGGGGCCCTCCGGCACCTCGTACGGCAGATCGCGGTCACGAATCGTCCGCTTCGCGCGCACCAGGCGCTGGGCGATCGTGGGCTCCGGCACGAGAAACGCGCGCGCGATCTCGACCGTCGACAAGCCGCCCACGAGCCGCAGCGTGAGCGCCACACGACTGTCGGAGGGCAGCTCGGGGTGACAGCACGTAAAGATCAGCCGTAACCGGTCGTCGGGGATCGATTCGGGATCGGCCACCTCTGGCCTCTCGTCGCGGGCGCCGAGCCCCGCCTCGTATGCGAGCGCGTCGGCCCGCGCATCCAACCGACGCGCGCGGCGCAAGCGATCGAGCGCGCGGCGACGCGCCGTCGTGAGCAGCCACGCGCCGGGTCGGTCCGGCATGCCGCTCGCCGGCCAGTGATCGAGCGCCTGGGCGAACGCCTCCTGGACGACATCTTCCGCCGCATCGATGTCGCGAACGATCCGTAGCACCGACGCGACGACCCGCGCGTATTCGACGCGAAAGACTTCGGCGATGGACTCGTGGACGCCCACGGGAGGAGATCGTACTCGCCTCCCGTGGGGCGCGCCCGGCGAACGGCGTTACATCTGCCAGATGGGCCGCACGTCCACGAACCCGTTCTCGCCGATCGGCACCTTCTTCGCCCACTCGAGCGCCTCGTCCTTCGATGCGCACTCGATCAGGTAGAAGCCGCCGAGCCCTTCCTTCGTCTCAGCGAACGGTCCGTCGGTGACGTGATGATGGCCTGCCTTCACGCGCACGCGCGTGGCCGTCTCTTCGGGACGCAGGCGCTCGGATGCGACCGTCTTGCCGGCCTTCTGGATCTCGTCGGTGAACCGCATGAAGGCCTGGAGCGTCGCCTGGCTCTGGGCCGGGGTGGGCGCCGGTGCGTGTTTGTCATTGCTTCCGATGAGTAGCAGGTAGCGCATAGTGCCTCCCTCACACTAGGATGTCACGAGCCTCTCACCCATTACGACGCCGATGGACCGCTCGAATCGACAGGCAACGACGCCGCGCTCGACGTTCGCTGCCCTGCGCTCCCGCAACTATCGCCTCTACTGGCTCGGGCTCGTCTGCTACGTCCTCGGGCACCGCGCGGAGTACGTGACCTTCGCGTGGATGATGTGGGAGGTCAGCGGCGATCCCCTTCACCTCGGCTACCTGGGCCTGGCCCAGGGCGTACCGCTCGTCGCCTTCCAGCTCTTCGGCGGCGTGCTCGCCGACCGCATCAACCGGCTGCGCCTGCTGCTCAGCACGCAGATGCTGACCGCCGCGACGCTCGCGGCGGCGTTCGGGCTCAGCGTGGCGGGGCTCGTACGCGTGGAGCATCTGCTGGCGCTCGCCGCGCTCAGCAACACGTTCCGCGCGTTCGACGAGCCCACCCGGCTGTCGCTCATCCCGCAGCTCATCGAGCGCGACCGGCTGCGCAACGCGATCGCGCTCGGCTCCATCCCATGGCAGGCGAGCCGGATGATCGGGCCCTCGGTCACCGGCATCCTGATCGCGGCCTTCGGCGGCACCGTGGGCTTCGGTCTCGCCGCCGGCGCGTCCATCTGCGCATTGCTGCTGTATAGCCGACTGCGCGTGCACACCGACCCGTCGCAGAGCACGCGCGAGCCGATGGCGCGCCAGCTCGTCGAGGGGCTGAGCTTCGTGGCCCACGACTTCGTCTTCGCCGCGCTGATCGCGCTGGCGCTCTTCAACGCGGTCTTCGGGCTGTCCTACGTCACGCTGCTGCCGATCTTCGCCGACCGGTACTTCAACACCGGCTCGATCGGCTTCGGGCTGCTCAACGCCGCGCACGGCATCGGCGCGTTCGTCGGCACCATCACGGTTGCGAGCGCCGCGCATCTGATCGCGCGGCCCGGGTCGACGCTGCTGCTCACCGCCATCGGCATGGGGCTCGCGCTGGTCGTCTTCTCCACCTCGCCCGGCATGGCGATGGCGCTCGGCATGCTCGTGCTCGTCGGCTTCGCCAACACGTTCTATCTCACGCAGGTCAGCACGTTCATCCAGTCCAACGTCCCCGACCGGCTGCGCGGCCGGGTCCTGAGCATCTACTCGCTGTGCTGGAACCTGCTGCCGCTCGGCGGCATGATCGGCGGCGCGCTCGCCGCGGCGGTCGACGCGCGCTTCGCGGTGGCGTTCGGCGGTGCGATGGTCGCGCTCAACGCGTCGCTGCTGCTCGGTTCGAGACGGTTGCGCGCGCTCGCGTAGCGACGTCGGACGCCGACTCTATACGCTCGGCGCGCCCGGCACGATCGCGAGATGCACCGGATTCACGCCGGCCACGTGGCCGGCCAGCATGTGAATCGCGTGCTCGGCCTGCTCGAGCGGCAGTGAGCGCGTGTGCATCTTCTCGAACGGGTAGCGGCCGGATTCGATGATGTCGATGGCGCGGAACGTCTCGTCCACCGGCATGCTGAGCACGCCGCGGATCGTCAGCTCCTTGTAGATGACCTCGTCGACGGCGACGTCCTGTGCCGGGCGCAGTCCCTTGAGCCCGGCGACGACGATGCGTCCCTTGCGCACGGCGATCGCGATCGCGTGGTTCAGCGATTGCGGCGCGTACGGCGTCGTGTCGACGACGACCTCGGCGCCGCCGCCGGTCGCATCGCGCACGCTCGAGACGACGTCGTGCTTTTCGACGTCGATCGCCGCGTCGGCGCCGAGCTCACGCGCGAGCGCGAGCTTGTCGGCGTCGCGCCCCAGGCCGGTGATCACCACCTGCCTGGCGCCGGCGGCGCGCGCGGCGATCACGCAGCAGAGCCCGCGCTGGCCGGCGCCGAGGATCACGACGCGATCGCGCGGCCCCGTGCCCGGAATCGAGGCG
>Ga0209382_10001273_pt1 | contig 40073 bp, 37 predicted proteins | sample SoiMetdeltSBSDD5_FD_187599 | JGI IMG/M metagenome (GOLD analysis project Ga0209382, IMG submission 187599) | Bulk soil microbial communities from a Populus tree surrounding site in Tennessee, USA - Soil MetaG P. deltoides SBSDD5 (SPAdes) (version 2) | ecosystem: Environmental > Terrestrial >... | reverse complement strand
GGCGGAGCCCTGGACGCCCGACCAGATGCGCGACTTGCTCGGCGGCGCCGGGCTCGGCGCGATGATCCTCTACCGCGAAACGCGGAAGGGCAAGGGTAACATCTCGTGGGACCACCCCGACAACCGTCTCGTGCTCGGAACGGGGCCGCTCGCCGGCCTGCCGGTGTGGGGAACGGGCGGGCTCACCGTCGTCACGATCGGCGCGCTCACCAACGGGCCGACGTCGACGCAGGCCAATGGCTTCTTCGGCACCAATCTGAAGTACTGCGGCTATGACGCGATCGTGATCCAGGGACAGGCCAGGGACTGGGTCTATCTCTACATCGACGACGACCGTGTCGAGATTCGTGACGCGAAGTCGTACGTCGGCAAAGACACCTGGGAAACGCAGGATGCGCTCAGCCGCGACCTCGGCCTGGTCGGACACCAGCTGTCCGTCTACTCGATCGGCCCCGCCGGTGAGCACCTCGTCCGCTTCGCGGCGATCCAGGGCGACTACGGCCATGTCGCGTCGAAGAACGGCGTCGGCGCGGTCATGGGCAAGAAGAAGCTCAAGGCCGTCGCGATCGTGAAGGGCACGAAGGCGCTGCGCGCCGCCGACCCGCGCGGCGTCGTCCAGGCCGCCGACGACATCGCGCACGATCTCAAGACCGATCCCTCCGCGCGCTCGCTCTACGAGTACGGCACGCTGCCCGGCGTGGTGAATCTCTCGAAGCTCGGCGCGCTGCCGATCCGCAACTACACGACGAGCGTCACCGGCAACGTCGACATGACGTCGTGGGAGGCGCCGCGGCTGCGCGAGGGCTTCGACCACCGTGGGCACCAGTGCAACGCCTGCGGCATGCACCACTGCCACATGTCGGTGATCCGCCAGGGGCCATACAAGGGCAAGATGGTCGACGAGCCGGAGTACGAGGGCTGGTCGGGAGCGGGCTGGACGATCGGTGCCACCGACCAGAGTGGGGTGGCATGGCTGAACACGCAGACGGACCGCGCCTGTGTGGACGTCAACGAGTTCGGCTGGGTCATCGGCTGGGTGATGGAAGGGCTCGAGAAGGGCTGGCTGACGAAGCAGCAGGTCGGTTTCGATCTCAAGTGGGGCGATGTCGCCGGCGCCAACCGTCTGCTGCAGATGATCAACAAGCGCGAGGGATTCGGCGACCTGCTCGCCGAGGGCGTCAAGCGCGCTTCGGAGAAGATCGGCGGCGAGGGGGCGAAGGCCGCCATCTACACGGGCAAGGGCGCCTCGCCGCGCGGCCATGACCATCGCGCGCGCTGGGAGGAGATGCTCGACACCACGACATCGTCGACGGCGACCATGGAGACAGGCAACCCCGTGCACCAGACGGAGCTCGGGCTGCCCGCACGCATCAATCCGTTCGACGGCGTGGACGTCGCCAAGCTCGTTGCAGGCTGCCGGGGGCGCCGCGCGTTCGAAGACTCGCTGGGCATCTGCATCTTCACGACGCGCACGCGGCTCGAGAACGTCTGCCGCGCGCTCTCGGCCGCCACGGGCTGGTACTACACGGTGGCCGAGGCCATGCGATTTGGCCGGCGCATCGCCGCCATCAACCGCGCGACGGCGCTGCGCTGTGGCCTCACGCCCAACCTCGAGGTGCCGTCGTACCGCTATGGCTCCACGCCACACGACGGCCCCGCCGCGGGACAGGCCATCTCGGCGCAGTGGGACAAGATGGTCGACACCTGGTACAAGGAAGTCGGCTACGACCGCAACACCGGCAAGCCTCTGCCGCAGACCCTGAAGGACCTCGGGCTCGACTGGCTCAGCAAGGAGCTCTGGGGCAAGAAGGCGTAGCCACGGGCGCCCGGCGGTTCGGCAGCGTGTCGTTTCGCATCCGACGCGCGCGGCCGGACGATGCCGTCGTGATCGCGCGCATGGCGAATGCGCTGAATCGACACGAGGCGCTCAGCCCGCGCGCCTTTACCGCGGCCATCGTGCGCCGCGACGCCTTCGGTCCCCGCCGCGCCTTTCACGTTCTGGTGGCGGAGGCCTCCGGCCGCGTCGTCGGCTATGCCTCCTTCGTCGTCGGCTACAACACCGACGTCGCGGCGCGCGAGCTGTGGATGCACGACCTGTTCGTGCTGCCGTCGTGGCGCAGCCGCGGTGTGGGGCGTGCGCTCGTCACCGCCGTCGCCCGGGAAACCCTGCGGCGCGGCCTCGCCTGTCTCGAGTGGGGCGTGCGGGACAGCAACCACCGCGCGATCCGGTTCTATCGGCGTCTCGGCGCGCGCGTCGGTCACGCGCGCATCGTCTCGTTGCGCGGTCGCGCGCTCGCCGCGCTTTCGGCACGCGGGTGATTCGCCTCTTCGTCAACGCCACCGTGCTCACGATGGACGCGAGCCTCCCGGCGGCGCAGGCGGTCGCCGTCAAGGACGGGCGCATCGTCGAGGTCGGTGGCACCGACGAGGTGCTGTGGCTCCGCGAGGCCGATTACGAGGTGATCGATCTCGAGGGCCGCACGATCGTGCCGGGCTTCGTCGATCCGCACAATCACTTCTCGATCGGCGCCTTCGAGACGCTGTGGGCGGACTGCCGCGACGCGCGCTCGGTGGCCGAGCTGCAGCAGACGCTCGCGACGGCGGCACGCGACACACCCGCGGGGGCGTGGGTGCGTGCCGTCGGCTACGATCACCAGCTCGTCGGCGTCCATCCCACACGCGGCGATCTCGACGCCGTCGTCCCTGACCGTCCGGCGATCGTCATGCACTTCTCGCACCATCAGTGCGTCGCCAACTCGCGCGCGCTGGCCGAGACGGGAATCACCCGCGGCACGCCCGACCCGGTGGGCGGCGAGATCGCGCGCGACAAGTCCGGCGAGCCGACCGGGCTGCTGTTCGAGCGCGCGATGAGCCGCGTCGAGACGGCGTCGCGCGCCGCGTGGGAGACGCGCTTCACCGAGGTCGCGCGCGCGGCGAGCGCACGCTACGCCGCGCTTGGCATCACCGCCATCCAGGATGCGGCCGTCACGCCGGACATGGCGCAGCGCTACGCCCAGGCGCGGGCGGCCGGCGCGCTTGCCATCGACGTGGGGGAGGTGATGGTGGGCTCGCGCGGCTGGTTCGAACGCCCCGATGACGCCGCGTCCGGCGCGCTGAAGATCTTCGTGGACGGCGGGTACCGCTGCGCGATGCGCGTCATGCGCGACGGCGCGCCGCGAACGAGCGGGTTCCTCTTCTATGGCCGCCAGGAGCTCACATCGCTGTTGCTCACGGCGTGGCGCGCGGAGCGCTCCGTCGTCTGCCACGCGATCGGCAACCTCGGCATCGAGACGGCGGTCGGCGCCATCGAAGACGCGGTGCGGGCGATGCCCGACGGCCGCGGGCGCGTCCGCATCGATCACGCGATCTTCCTGACCGCAGAGCTGGTCGCGCGCATCGCCGCGCTCGGCGTGTGGGTCGTGGCGCAGCCGTCGTTCCTCTACGATCGCGGCGGCGTCGCCGCGCCGGATCGCGCGATGGACGATGCCATCCTCACGCGCCCGTTCGCGAGCGCGCTGCGCGCCGGAGTCCGACAGGCGTTCTCGTCGGACTACCCGTGCGGCACCAACGCGCCCCTCGTCGGCATCGCGGCCGCCGTCACCCGACGCAACCGGCATGGCCAGCTCGCGGCGCCCGAGGAGGCCATCTCCGTCGCAGCCGCGCTCGAGGCTTACACGCTCGGTGCCGCACGAGCGGCCGGAATCGATGGCGTCACGGGAAGCCTCGAATCCGGTAAGCGCGCGGATTTGCTCGTCTTGTCGTCGAACCCGCTCGAGTGCCCGCCGTCGGCGCTCGCGTCGATCCGCGTGCTCGAGACATGGGTCGGAGGCGTCCGCAGCAATCCGCCTTGACCCTCTCGTCGGGGTTGTGTTACTTGTCTGCGGCGCACGCGGGACAAAGTCCAATTCTCACGCGGGTTTTCGCCCGCAGAGCCACCCTTGCTCGGGGGAGTCATGGCACAGACCATCGGATTCATCGGACTCGGGATCATGGGGCGGCCGATGGCCAAGAACCTACTGAAGGCCGGCTACCCATTGGTGGTCCATAGCCGCAGCCGCGGACCCGTCGACGACGTCGTCAAGGCGGGCGCCACGGCCGCGTCGTCGCCGAAGGACGTGGCCTCGCGCTGCGACGTGCTCATCACGATGCTGCCGAACTCGCCCGACGTCGAGCAGGTCGCGCTCGGCAAGGACGGCATCATCGAGGGGGCGAAGACCGGACTGATCTTCGTCGACATGTCGACGATCTCGCCGATCGTCTCGCAGAAGATCGGCAAGGCGCTGGCCGCCAAGGGCGTGAAGATGCTCGATGCGCCGGTCTCGGGAGGCGAGAAGGGCGCCATCGACGCGGCGCTGTCGATCATGGTCGGTGGCGACAAGGCCACGTTCGACGCCGTGCTGCCGATCTTTCAAGCGATGGGGAAGACCATCACACCGCTCGGACCGCTCGGCTTCGGCGGCTTCACCAAGCTCGCCAACCAGATCATCGTCGCCGTCAATCTCACCGCGCTCGCCGAGGCGCTGACCCTCGGCAAGAAAGCCGGTCTGGATCGCGAGCAGCTGCTGACGGCGCTCGGCGGTGGCCTCGCGGGCAGCAAGTGCCTCGACCAGAAAAAGGCCAACTACGTCGCGGGGACGTACAACCCCGGCTTCAAGATCGATCTGCACTTCAAAGACCTCGGTCTGATCATGGAATCGGCGCGCACGCTCGGCGTCCCGCTGCCGGCCACGGCGGTGGTGCAGGAGCTGTTCAACGCGATGCGCGTCAAGGGACGCGGCGGGCTCGATCACTCGGGGATCATCACCCTGCTGGAAGATCTCGCGGGCGCCTCGTGAGGGCCACCGTCGATCGTGCGGGGCTGGAGCCGCAGGGTCGACTCCCCAAGGTTCAGGTCCGGCGCGTTCGCAAGGGCGACCTGTCGCGCGTGAAGGACGTCCTCGAGCAGACCTTCGGCGATTTCCTCGAGCGACAGCTCGGCACCCGGCCGCGACAGGCCTTCAGCGGCGCGCAGTACGTGCACCACAGGTGGTTGATGGAGCCGTGGGGATGCTTCGTGGCGGAGGAGGACAACGCCAAGATCGTCGGGACCGCGCTGGCGGTGGCGTGGGGCTCGGTCGGACTTCTCGGGCCGGTGGCCGTGCTGACGAACTACCAGAACCAGACGATCGGCCAGCAGCTGATCCGCGCCACGCAGGAATTCTTCGACGAGAACAAGACGACGCTGCAGGGCGTGATGACGTACCCGACGAGCCCCAAGCATCTCGCGCTCTATCACAAGTTCGGCTATCGCCCCAAGGCGCTCACCGCGCTGATGAGCCGGATCCTCGACCGCAGCGCGCCGCGGCCCGCCACGAAGCTTGCGCGCGGCCCGCTCACCGTGCGTCGATTCTCGCAGCTCGAGGAGACGAAGAAGAAAGCGACACTGGCGCGAGCCCACCGCATCACGAACATGCTCTATCGCGGTCTCGATCTCGCCAAGGAGGTGGAGATCGTCGACGGGCTGGCGCTCGGCGACACGCTGCTGCTCGAGCGCGGTCGGGATCTCGTCGGCTTCGCCGTCGCGCACACGCCGGGCGTCAGCGAGGCGCCGAGCGGCACGCTGTACGTGAAGTACATGGCGATCGACCCCGCGCAGAAGCGGGTCGAGTACCTCGAGCAGTTCGTGGCCGCCATCGAGGACCTCGGCCACGAGCTCGGCGTGCAGCGCGTGGCGCTGCCTGTGTACTTGCGCTACTGGCTCGCCTACAGCACTCTGGTGAGGTGCGGCTACCAGGTCGACTTCACGATGCTGCGCATGCAGAAGGGCAAGCAGGAGGATTACGAGGACCCGACACATCTCGTCCTCGACGACTGGCGGTGATCTCACTGCGCCGCGCGACGCTCGCGGTCGCGCTCATCATCGCCGCCGTGACGCCTGCCGTCGCGCACTCGCTGCTGCTCTCCTCCGTCCCGGCCGCCGACGCCGTGCTCCAGACTTCGCCGCCGTACGTCACGCTGCGCTTCAACAATCGCATCGAAAGGCGCCTGTCGCGTGTCCGGCTGGTGGACGAGCACGGCGCTGTGGCCCCGGCGCCCACGGCGATGGCCAAGGACGCATCCGCGGAGACGCTCGTGGCCGCCGTGCCGCCGCTCGCGCCTGGCGCGTGGCGGGTCGAGTGGCAGGTGTTCTCCACCGACGGCCACGTCGTCAGCGGCAGCTATCGGTTCCGGCTGGCCCCCTGATCGATGGTCGGGTTCGTCGATGTCCTGCTGCGCGGCCTGATCCTCGTCCTGACGAGCGTCGCGCTCGGCGGCGTCGCCTGGCTGCGCATCGTGCTGCGCGCCGAGCCGCACGTCAAGCCGGACGCGCCGACGGCGCTGGCCTTGCGCGCGATCGCGGGCGCGGCGGCGGGGGCCGCGCTCGCCCAGACGGCGATCGTCCTCGTCGGGCTCGGCGCCATCGCCGACGCGCACGGGACGTGGCCGCTGACGGTATTCTTCCACACGACGTTCGCGGTGACGGCGACGGCGCGCGTGTTCCTGGCCGCGACGGTGACGGCGCTGGCGGTGACGATGGCGCGCCGGGCGGCGTCGGGCGCGCTGTGGACCGCGCTCACGGCGAGCGCCACGCTGCTGGCGGCATCGTCGGCGGTCGTCAGCCATGCGGTGGCACGCGTCGAATGGCGCGCACCGCTGGTCGCGCTCGATGCCGTGCACCAGGTGGCCGCCGCGCTGTGGGTCGGCGGTCTCGCGCATTTGGTGCTGTTCGCGATCGCCGGCGGTGGATCGGGCGAGGCGGTGCCAGGCCGCATCTGGAACAGGCCACCCTCGGTGCAAGCCGGGCTCGCGGAACCCGGGACAACAATTCGCCGATTCTCCACGCTGGCGTTCTGGTCGATGACGACGATCGTGGCGGCCGGGCTCGCACTGACCCTGGTGTACGTCGGTGATCCTGGCGCGCTCATCGGCACCGCGTACGGCGTGATGGTGCTGAGCAAGGTCGCGCTGCTCCTGCCGGCGCTGGCGCTCGCGTACGTCAACATGCGCGTCACGCGCCGCGCGTCCGCGGCACCGGGCGCTCCGCTGTTCCGCTTCGTCGAGGTCGAACTGGGACTCGCGATCACGATCGTGTTCGCGGCCGCGTCGCTCACGTCGCTGCCGCCGGCCGTGGACGTGACGAACGATCGCGCCACCGCGACGGAGGTCGCCGCGCGCTTCACCCCGACCCCGCCGCGGCTGACGAGCCCGCCCATCGACGAGCTGCTGCGTTCCGCCGATCCGCTGATGGGCCGGCAGGTCGAGCGCAAGCCGGTCGAGCGCGCGTGGTCCGAGTACAACCATCACTGGGCCGGTCTGTTCGTGGTCACCATGGGTGGGCTGGCGATCCTGCATTTCATCGGCGTAGGACCCGCGCGTCACTGGCCGCTCGTGTTCCTCGGTCTCGCCGGCTTCCTGTTCGTTCGCAACGACCCGCGCGCCTGGCCCCTCGGCCCCGCGGGGTTCTGGGAGAGCCTGACGCTGCCCGACGTGCTGCAGCATCGGACCTTCGTCGTGTTCGTCGTGGCGTTCGCGATCTTCGAATGGATGGTGCGCACCGGGCGGCTTGCCGAGCGGCCGTGGGGATACGTGTTCCCGCTGCTGTGCGCGGTCGGGGGCGGGCTGCTGTTGACCCACTCGCACGCGATGTTCAATCTCAAGGACGAGTTCCTCACCGAGGTCGCCCATGCGCCGCTCGGGATCCTCGGCGCCTTCGCCGGCTGGGGCCGCTGGCTGGAAGTCCGGCTGCCCGCCGCCGGCCGCGCGCCGGGCTGGATCTGGCGTGGCTGCTTCACTGCGGTCGGGCTGATCCTGTTGTTCTATCGTGAACGCTGATGGCACGAGGACGATCGTGATCGCCGGCCACGCCACCGCCGAGGGCACCGCGCGTTACGTCGCGAGCCAGACCGAGCGCACCGTGCCGTCGCACTTCCGCGAGTTCCCGGGGGGCGTACGCGCCTCGTCGCTGGGACTTGGCACGTATCTCGGCCGCGAGGACGCCGCCACCGACTCGCTGTACGAGCGCGCGATCGCCCGCGCGCTCGAGCGGGGCGTCAACGTGCTCGACAGCGCCATCAATTACCGGCACCAGCGGAGCGAGCGCGCGATCGGACGCGCGCTGGCCGCCTGCATCGCGCGCGGCATCGTCGCGCGCGAGAGCCTCGTCGTCACCACCAAGGGCGGGTACCTGGCCTTCGACGGCGAGGCGCCGCCGGATCCGCGCGCGTACTTCGGCGCCACCTACGTCCAGCCGGGCATCGTCCGGTCCGGTGACGTCGTCGGTTGGCATTGCATGACGCCACGGTTTCTCACCGATCAGCTCGAACGCAGCCGAGCCAATCTCGGTCTCGACACGATCGACGTCTACTACCTGCACAATCCCGAGACGCAGCTCGATGAGATCGAGCGCCCCGAGTTCCTCACGCGCCTGCGCTCCGCCTTCGGCGCCCTCGAAGAGGCCGTGCAGGCGCGGAAGATCCGGTGGTACGGCGCCGCCACCTGGAACGGCTTCCGCACGGCTCCGCAGGAGCGGAATCATCTGTCGCTGTCGGAGGTGCTCGCGGCGGCTCGTGACGCGGGCGGCGCCGACCACCATTTCCGCGCCGTGCAGCTGCCCTACAACCTCGCCATGCCCGAGGCCTTCACTCTCGCCAACCAGCCTGCCGACGCGGGCCTCGTGCCGATGCTGCGCGCGGCCGAGCACGCCGGGCTGTACACGATGGCCTCCGCCTCGATGATGCAGGGCCAGCTCTCGCGCGGCCTGCCGGCCGAGCTGGCGACCGCGCTGTCGGGTCTCGCGAGCGACGCGCAGCGCGCGCTGCAGTTCGTGCGATCCACGCCCGGCGTGGGCACCGCGCTCGTCGGGATGAAAACCGTGGCGCACGTCGAGGAAAATGCCGGCGTCGGTCGGACACCACCCGTGCCGTGGGAGCAGTTCCAGCGTCTATTCACCGCCGCCTGATGTTGCGGAGGCCGGGCTCGTCCGGTACGGTGTGGCGGTGATCACCTTCGAGCGTGACCACGAGCGTGCCCTCGGCGTGCGGGTCAGCGCTTCGGCCGTCATTTTCGATCGCCGGCGGCGCCTCCTGCTGCAGCAACGGTCGGATGGCGGCCAGTGGGGATTGCCGGGCGGCTCGGTGGAGATCGGCGAGTCGGTGACCCAGGCCGTCGCGCGGGAAGTCCGCGAGGAGACCGGTCTCGTCGTCGTCCCGCGGCGACTCATCGGCGTGTACTCGGATCCCGACCTGCAAGTCGTCCGTTATCCCGACGGCAACGTGTGGCATTACGTGACGATCTGCTTCGAGTGCGCGGCGCGTGGCGGAACGCTGACGACGTGCGACGAGACCCTGGCGCTGGAGTGGTTCGCGCTCGACTCGCTTCCCGCGGGGCTGTTGGCGAATCACCGTGTCCGTATCCGCGACGCCCGCGCCCGGCGCGTCGCCGCCTTCGTGCGATGAGGAGGACTCTCGGGTGATGCGACGGATTCATCATGTCGGCGTCGTGGTGAAGCGGCTGAGCGACGCCTACCGGTTCTACTGCGACGTGCTGGGCCTGCCCTTGCTGAAGGAAAAGACGATCGCCGACCAGGGAGTGCGCGCGGCGCTCCTCGCCGCCGGTGATACGGAGATCGAGCTGCTGGAGCCGATCGACGCCGACTCCGGCATCGGGCGCTTTCTCGAGCGGCGTGGCGAGGGACTGCATCATTTGTGCTTCGAGACGCCGGACGTCGGCGGCGCGCTCGCCGATCTCAAGAACCGCGGCACGGAGCTGATCGATACGACGCCCCGCGACGGGCTTGCTGGACGCATCGCGTTCCTGCATCCGCGCGCGTGCCGCGGCGTGCTCGTGGAGCTCGCGACGCCGCCGCACGACGAGGAGACGGCGCCTTCCTCCCCGCTCGGCCTCAAGCGCCTGGTGCTCGGCGCCCAGGACGTGAAACAGACGGCCGGACGCTTTCAGGCGCTCTTCGGCTTCTCCGAGGTCGCGATGAACGGCGGCCCGCGCACGATGCTCGCGGTCGGCAAGGGAGCACTGCTGGTCGTCCCCGCCGCCGAGGTCGGCGGCACGGAAGGCATGGTGGCGCTGTCGCTGGTGGCGGAAGACTTCGCCGCGCTCGCGGCGGCGCTGCGTCGCGCGGGAACGCCGCGGCTGGAGGGCACGGCCGAGGTCTCGGTCGAGCCCGCCGGCAGCCACGGCGTCCACCTTCACATCAGCCGCTACAACTTCCCGTAGACGGCGCGCGTCGACCTAGAACGCTTCGGGCTCCCGTGCGATGCGCTCCAGATCGGCGCGCGTATAGCTGCCGAGCGAGCGAAAGTCGAGATCGGTGTAGTTCTTGATCCAGCGCATCGCGATCTTCGTCGCCGCGCGAAAGCGCTCCTGCGTCGCGGCATCCTTCGGCCGGCGGGCGAGAATGTCGGTCAGCTCGTCCTGCAGCAGGCGCTTGACGAGCGGGAAATCGTGCGTGGCCGACGGCCCATCGGTCGTCGGCGCGCGGTGTCGCACGCGTTGCGCGATCTGGGCGACGGACATGCGTCCGGTCGCGAGATCCTCCATGAGCGCGGGATGCACGCCCGGCTTGCCCTCGAGACTGTCGATGCCCTTGGCGCCGCGGCCGTTGAGCCAGCCCTCCACATACTCGATCACCATGCGCGCGTTGCGGCGCGTGCCCTCGACGGTGACCGGCCCCGCCGGCACCTCGAGGCGCACGGGATAGTTGTCGGGCTTGGCCATCTCGGGTGTCGGCTTGAATCCGGAGGCGATGAGCTTCTTGAACGGGTCCGCCGCCGTCTTCATGTGAAAGATGTGCGCGACCCAGCCCCGAAGAAAGCCCTGCGCGGCTTCCCATTCCTTGTCGCGATGGATCGCCTCGCCGGCCACGCGGTTGACCTCGGGATCGTTGCTGGGCAGCGCGGTCGCCATGCCGCCGATCGGCACCGCGCCGCGCCGGAGACAGATGGCGACGAGACGGCGAAAGATGTTGGCGAGGAACGGTGTTGTCTTGATGTCCACGCCGAAGCGATCGGGCCACACCGACTTCGGATCCGCCATGACGTACTCGAAGATCGACGCCTTGAGATCCCAGCGGGCGGCGTTGAGACCCGCCGCGTACGGCCCGAGCGCCTGCAACATCTCCTCCATCGCATACACGCACGGCAGGGACTCCACCAGGATGATGCCGCGGATGGTGGCCTTCGCGAGAAAGGGCAGCCGCTCACGGCAGGCGTCGAACAGCTCGCGGTAGAAGCGCGCCTCCTCGGGCGTCTCGAGCTTCGGCAAATAGAAGTAGATACCCTGACCGCGATCGGCCTGCGCGCGCCCCGCATAGAACAACGTGAGGGCCGTGCCGAGAATCGCGGCGTTCACCGGCGTGCCGTCGACGCGCACGTCCGGCTCGTCGAGGTGCAGGCCCCGCTCGCGATGCATGAAGAATGGCAGGTCGCCCGGCACCACCTTGTATTCGCGCTTGCGTTCGGTGTCGTTGAAGTAGAGCTCGCGGTTCACCGCGGCCAGACGGTTCGCGGCGGCGCGCACCGTGTCGACGAGGCGGTGGCCGCCGGAATCCTCGTCGTCGTCGAGGTCGCCCTCGGCGCGCTCACCCTCGGGACCGGGATTGAGCGCGTTGATGAACATCGACGTGATCGAGCACGGTCCGGAGATCTCGATGCCCGGCTTCTTCAGCTCGTCCGGGACGGGCGGCACCTTCCAGTCGCCCGACGTCGCGCTGCTCGGCGGCAGCGGCGCCGGCAGGCGCCCGGCATGGGCATCGGCGAGCATCCGGCTCCGCTCGGCGCGCAGCGCCAGCGCGCGCGCGTGCAGGCGATCGTGCAGCGTGGCCAGCAGCTCATTGAATGCGGGAGTGAACAGACGGTCGGCGCCCTCGACGGGCTCGAATCGTACGCGTGAGATCGGCGTCATCGGTCGGCGTTCTCCTGCGGCGACGGGTGGCGAACGGGGCCGTTTTCGCATGGCGATCGGATCGTGTCAATGGAGATGGAGCGATATCGGCACCGCTCGCGTGTGATGGAGGAGCGCCACGGCTTTGCCGGGGCGCTCCGAACGCTGGGGGGTTGGGGGACATTCGGGGCGGCCATGTAAAATACCGCTCCGCCATGGCGGGGGCCCGACGTTTTCGCGGTCTCGGCAAAGGACGCGCGACCCGACGCGCGCTCTCGCGCGGCGGCACCGGCGCGGCCGGCCGACTCAACCGCGCGCTGGGCGCGTGGGAGGGCGTGCGCATCACGCCGATGTTCGGACGCTGGGGGTATTTCGCGGGCGAGCGGCTCTTCGCGTGCTTTCCGCTGGCGCGGAAGGAAGCCGATCTCTGGATCCGCCTGGCTCCCGGCGACCAACGGCGCGCACTGCGCGAGCCGGGCGTGCGGCCGCATCGCCGTTTCGCGCGACGCGGCTGGATCGAGCTGGAGCTCGTCGACGAGGCGGACGTGGCGCGCGCGCTGCGCTGGCTTCGTCGCGCTCACTCCGCGGATCTCCCCGTCGGGGACGAGGACTGAGCATGGGCGCGGTGCTGGAGCTGGCCGAGCGGTTCTGGCGCGGCGAGATGCGGGGGCCCGACCTCGTCCGAGCCACCGGCGCCGTGGAGGAGATCACGCCGGGCGTGCTGTTCGTCCACGCGTTCGCCAACGTCACGGCGCTGCGCACGGACGCCGGTCTCGTGCTCGTGGACACCGGCAACTATCGCGCGCGCGACAAGACCTTTGCCGCCGTGCGCCACTGGGACGCGGCTGCGCTGGTCGCCGCGGTCTACACGCACGGGCACGTCGACCACGCCTGCGGGCTGCCGCCGTTCCTGGACGAGGCGCGCACGCGCGGCTGGGCGCGGCCGCGCATCGTGGGCCACCGCGACGTCGCGCGCCGGTTCGACCGCTATCGCGCGACGGCGCCGTGGAACGGTCTCATCAACGCGCGTCAGTTCTCCATCGCGGCCTCGTGGCCGACCGAGTACGACTATCCCGACACCACGTACGATGCCACCTACCGGCTCGACGTCGGCGGCGTGTCGCTCGAGCTGACCCACGCGCGGGGCGAGACCGACGACCACACGTGGCTCTGGTGGCCGGACCGTCGGATGCTGTTCACCGGCGACCTCTTCTTCTGGGTGGCCCCGAACGCGGGCAACCCGCAGAAGGTGCAGCGCTACGCGGCCGAATGGGCGGTGGCGCTGCGCGCAATGGCCGCGCGTGGCGCCGAGCTGCTCGTGCCCGGTCACGGTGTGCCGGTGATCGGTGCCGGGCGCGTTCGCCAGGCGCTCGAAGACACCGCGGAGTGGCTCGAGACGCTCGAGCGCGAGACCGTGGTCCGCATGAACGCGGGCGTCGGTCTCGAGCAGATTCTCGCGGAGGTGCGACCGCCGGCGCATCTCGCCGACCGACCATATCTGCAGGCCGTCTATGACGAGCCGGAATTCGTCGTGCGCAACGTGTGGCGCCTGTACGGCGGCTGGTGGGACGGCGCGCCCGCGCACCTCAAGCCGGCGCCCGGAGGCCACGCTCGGCCGCGAGATCGCCCGCCTCGCCGGCGGGATCGACGCGCTGGTGGCGCGCGCGAAGAGCGTGGCCGCCGGGGGCGACCTGGCGCTCGCTGCGCACCTGATCGACTGGGCGGTGGCGGCTGCGCCCGCTGATCGCGCCGCGCACGCCGTTCGCGCCGAGATCTACGACGCGCGCGCCGGCGCCGCCGCCGCGCTGATGACGCGCGGAATCTTCGCCGCGGCGGCGCGTGAATCCGGGGAGAAGATCGCGCCAGGCTGAGCCGGTATCGAGGGGCGGCCGGGGTTTCCCCGGGCGCCCCGAGCGATGGGGGGTATGGGGGCCATTCGGGGCCCCCATGTCGAATGACGCACGGAATCTTCGCCGGGGCGGCGCGTGAATCCGGGGAGAAGGCGAAGGGTTAAGCGCGCGCGGTCGAGCCGCTGTGCATCTCGGGCGGCAGCCCCGCGGCCCGCGCGCGTCGCTCGATTTGCGGGATGTTGACCAGGGGCAGCAGGAAGTACGCGGCGCCGGTCATGGCCGCCGAGATCCACACGAGCGCGTTGTAGCCCGTCCACTCGTAGAGATAGCCGCCGAAGACCTGCGAGCCCTGCGCGCCGAGGTTGTAGACCGACATCAGCAGTGCGAAGAACGTGCCCTCGGCGTGTTTTGGACACGCCTTGGCCGCGAGATCGAGGAAGGCCAGCTGCGTCAGCATGCCGATGCCGCCGAACGTGGTGTCGATGACGATCGCCGAGGCGGTGCCGTTGTAGAAGAGATAGCCGAGCGTGGCGACGGTGCTGATCGCGATGGACAACACGATGAGCCGGTGCAGCGAGACGACACGCGAGAGCGGCCCGTACGCGGCCGCGCCGACGATCGACGCCACCGAGGTCAGCGAGCCGAGAAATCCGATGAACTGCTGGCTGAACTTCAGCGTGTCCGTCTGATAGTAGAAGAGCGGGATGCCGAGCGATGGACTGAAGTTCCAGAAGAAGATGAATCCCGCCACGACCCACATCGTGCGGTCCTGCACGGCGTGCTTGATGCCCCGCCACGCGTCGCGGAATTCCTCCCGCTGCGATTTCGCGAGAGGCTCGTGGATGAACGCGGCGCCCATGACGAGCGCGAGGAAGGGGAAGGCGGCGGCGACGAGGAACGCGACGTGCAGCATGCGGTGCTGTGCGAGGTAGCCGCCGACGAGGCCGACGAGCAGCAGCGCAACGTTGATGGCCGTCCACTGCACGGACTGAAAGGCGCCGGTGAGGCCGAGCGGCTTGCCGTTCTCGACCATCATCGCGTCCGTGAGCACGTCGGTGAACGCGATCCCCAGTCCCATCACGAGCAACATGCTGGCCAGGGTCAGGTACGTCGGCTCGCCCTGCAGCCACAGGCCGACGCCGGCCAGCGTGGCGAGCGCGCAGGTCAGGAGAAAGTAGCTCTTACGACGACGACCGAAGAGCGGGAAGCCATCGGAGACCAGCCCGTAGATCGGCTTGATGACCCAGGGCACCAGGATGATCATGCCGAACGTCCCGACCTGCGCAGGAGTCAGCCCGAGCGTCTCCTTCAGCGTGAGCGTCGTCACCTGATCGGCGACGTGATACATGCCCTGCGAGAAGTAGACGACGGCGAAGAGGATCGCGAGCCGGCGGCCGTCGGCGGTCTTGAACGGCAGCAGGCCGGCGGTGAGCGAGCGCATCGCCGGCATCATAGTCTAGAATCGAATCCGCCCATGCACTCTGTGTGTCCCCACGACTGCCCCTCGTGCTGCAGTCTCGACGTCACCGTCGAGGACGGGCGCATCGCCGACGTCACCGGCACCGCCGGCCATCCGTTCACGCAGGGGGTGATCTGCGGCAAGGTGCGCGACTACGCCGAGCGTGTTCACTCGCCGCTGAGGGTGTCGACTCCCTTGCGCCGGATCGGCGCCAAAGGCGAGGGCCGATTCGAGCGCGTGACATGGGACGACGCGCTGGCGGAGATCACGCGGCGATGGCGCGACATCGTGGCCACCCACGGCGGTGAAGCGATCCTGCCGTTCTCGTATGCGGGGTCGATGGGGCAGGTCCAGTTTTTCGCGGGCCACCCGCTGTTTCACGCCCTCGGCGCGAGCCGACTCGACCGGTCGATCTGCGTGTCGACCGCGTACGCGGGCTGGCGCGCCACGGTGGGGCAAGTCACCGGCAATGACTCGGAGCAGATGATCGGCGCGGATCTGATCGTGCTGTGGGGCGTCAACGCCGCGTACTCCACGATCAACGTCATGACGCTCGTGAAGCGGGCGCGGCAGCGCGGCGCCTGGGTCGTCGTCATCGATCCATACCGGACCGCGACCGCGATCCAGGGCGACGAGCATCTGGCCGTGAGACCCGGAACCGACGGCGCGCTCGCCCTCGCCGTCATGCACGTGCTGATCGGCGAAGGCCTGGTCGATCGCGAGTACGTGGAGCGCGCGACGCTGGGCTTCGAGGCTTTGGCGGATCACGTCAAGGCGTGGCCGCCGGAGCGTGTGGCGCCCATCGTCGGCCTCGACGCGGCGACGATCGTCGGCTTCGCGCGGCGGTACGGCGCCGGTCCGCGAAGCTTCATCCGGATCGGCATCGGACTGTCGCGCCACGACAACGGCGGCATGACGTGCCGAACGCTTGCGTGCCTGCCGGCGCTCACCGGCGCCTATGCCGATCCGCACGGCGGCGCGCTGCTGTCCTCCGGCGGGGCGTTCGCGATGGACATGCGCGCGCTGGAGCGCCCGGATCTGATGCCAACACCGCCGCCGCGCGTGATCAACATGATTCGCCTCGGTCACGCGCTGACGGATGCGGACACGGCGCCGCCGGTCAAGGCCCTCTACGTGTATTCCTCGAATCCGGCCGCGGTGTGCCCGAATCAGACGCTGGTGCTGCGGGGCCTGGCGCGCGACGACCTTTTCACGGTGGTGCACGAGCAGGTGATGACGGACACGGCGCACTACGCCGACCTCGTGCTGCCGGCCACGACGTCCATGGAGCACGCGGACCTGTACCGGTCGTTCGGGCAGTTCTACTTCCAGTACGCCGAGCCGGTCATCGCGCCGCAGGGCGAGGCGCGGTCGAATTGGGACGTCTTCGCGGCGCTCGCGCGCGCGATGGGCGTCGCCACCGAGCACTACGCGCGCGGCTACGACGCGGTGCTGAGCGCGGCGCTGGGCGGCGGCGAGCCGCACGTCTCGGCCGTCACCCTCGAGCGCCTCAAGCGCGACAAGTCCGTACGGCTCGCGCTGCCCCGGCCGTACATGCCCTTCGCCAACGGGGCGCCCACGCCGTCGGGAAAGGTGGAGTTCGTCGCTGCGTCGCTCGCCGCGCACGGCCTGCCCATGCTGCCGACGTGGACGCCGCTGACCGAGGGACCGGCGCATGCCGAGCTGGTTGCCCGCTTTCCGCTGCAGTGCATCGTGCCGCCCAACCGGTTCTTCCTGAATTCGTCGTTCAGCCAGTCCGAGCGGCTCCGTCGTCGGCAAGGCACGCCGACCGTGATGCTCGCCCCCGAAGATGCTGCGCGCCGCGGGATCGGTGACGGCGACGCCGTTCGGGTCGAGAGCCCGCGCGGGGCCGCGCGGTTCACCGCGCACATCACCGACGCCACGAGGGCCGGCGTGGCCGTCATCGAAGGGATCTGGTGGCACCGCTTCCACCCGGGCGGCCGCGGCGTGAACGTGCTCACGGACGATCGCGTTGCCGACATGGGCGGCGGGCCCGCATTTCACTCGAATCTGGTGGAGGTGACGCGCGCGTGAGCGCTACGAGCCGGCGACGCTGGGGGCGGCCGTCTCGTCGGCGGGCAGATGGCGGGCGACGCTCGGCGTCTTGCCACCGAACCATCGCAGCAGGACCGGCAGCACGACGAGCGCCGCGACCAGCGAGGCGAACATGCCGAGCGTGAGGAGGAGGCCGAGGCCGTAGATGCCTCGGTGAGCGGCGAGCAGGAGGCTGCCGAAGCCGACCATCGTCGTCAGCCCATTCACGAAGACCGCCATGATCGTCGAGCGGGCGATAAGGGGGCCCCCGTGGTCGCGCCCCTCGATGAATCGCATGACGATGTTGAGACCGAACTCGGCGGCCGTGCCGAGGATGAGCGGGATGCCGAACACGTTGCCGAGGTTGAGCTTGACGTCGAACAGCCACATGAGGGCGGCCGTCCACGTCATGCCGAGCGCGAGCGGCGACAGCGCCAGCAGCGTCTCCCGGATGCCGCGCAGCATCAGGAACGTCAGCGCAGTCACGAGGACGATCGCATAGATCGTCCCCTGCCTGTATGCGCGCTCCATGAGCCGGATCGCCTCGTACGTGATGACCGGCGTCCCCGTGACGTCGCCGTCCACGGTGCGCAGGTCATTGACGAAGCGCGCGGCACCGTCGCGATCCCAGATGTCCACGCCGGGATGGATCTGCAGCAGGAAGTGGCCCTGGTCGCTGATGAACTTGCGCCGGATCTCGGGCGGCACGTCGGCCAGGCCTACCGTGCGCGGATTCAGGTTGGCCTGCAGACGCTGAAACGACGTCACGAAGTCGCGGTACACCTGGCGCTGCAGGAACGCCAGCGCGGGCTCGCTCGCCGAGCGGTCCGTCTGGCGCAGCCGGACCACGAGCTGCGCGATGTCGTCGCGCAGGGTGGCGAGGCGGCGCTGCGTGTCTCCCGCCGGGGCCTCGCCGGCCGCGATGTCGAAGCGCCGCTTGAGTGTCTCGAGCGAGGCGGTCAGCCGGTCGACGTCCACCGGCTGAGGGCGCGCCACGCGTATCGGCGCCACGATCGGCGCGAAGTCCCGGATGATCTTCTGCTTCTCCGCCTGATCGTCCGGGATGAGCAGGAGCGCCGAGTCGACCTCGGAGACGCTGCCGAGGGCTCGGAAGGCGTGCTGCTTGCGCCGCAGCTCGTCGAGTGTCGCGGCGCTCGACAGCGCGGCAAAGCCCGAGCGGCCCGAGGTGGCGAGGATCTTCTTCTCCCAGATGACGGATTCGGTACCGCGGGCCTGAAGGTTGAGCAGGTTGAAGTCGAAGCGGACCTGGACGAATGCGTAGACGGAGACGGCGGCGACCAGCGCGGCGGCGGCCAGCACCGTCTTGGGATGGCCGGTGATCCAGTCGACGAACGGCACGTGCATGCGCTCGAGACGGATCGCGCGCGGTATCGTCACGCCGACGCGATCGAGGTGCCGGCGGTCCACGAGCATGAGCACCGCCGGGAAGACGAACATCATCGACACCCAGGCGAGCAGCAGGGAAGACCCCGCGATGAACCCCAGTTCCTGCAGCCCGCGGAAGTCGGTGAGGATGAGCACGTAGAACGTCGCGGCGGCGACGATCGCGCTCAGCAGCATCCCCGGCCCGCTCCGCATGGCGGTGATCTCGATCGCCTCACGCAGATTGCGGCCGAGGAACAGCTCCTCTTCGTAGCGGAACAGGTAGTAGATGCCGTAGTCGATCCCGATCCCGATGACGATCGGGATGAACATGACCGAGAACAGCGAGAGGTGGCCGACCACCAGCGTGGCCAGGCCGATCGACCAGCAGAGCGACAGCGCCAGGACGATCAGCATGAGGACCGGCTTGCCGACACGCAGAAAGGCGAGCACGAGCAGGCCGAGGGTGAGCGCGAACGCCAGCAGCGTCGCGCGCTCGCTGTCGCGAAACGCCGCCGTCATCTCGTCGTTCGACAGCGCCGGCTTGCCGGTCACTCCGACCTCGACGTCGGGGAACTCGGCTTTCAGCGACGCGACCGTCGCACGGACACCCTCGATCGCCTCGCGGTCGCCCGTGAAGCTGCCCTTCCGGGTGGTCGGCTCGGCCAGGATGAACAGCAGCCGCTGATCGTCGGAGAGGTAATAGCCCGCGCTCTCGCTGTCGCCGCCCACCGAGAACAGCCCACCCCACGGTGAGCGGTACGGCGTGGGCCGATCGAGCCGCCCCGCGATCTGCGTCACCACGTCGTGAATGAACCGGAGATCGAGCGAGCCCTTGGAGGCCCCCGGGCCGCTGTCGAGGCCGAGGTCGAGCAGGCCCGTGACGAACGCCTGCGCGATCGAGGTCGCGATCCCGTCCACGAGCTGGTCGAGCGTCGGACGGTCGGCGAACTTCTCCATGAACTCCTGGTAGTCGAAGACGCGCTCGCGGATCTCCTTGAGGCGGTCGGTGGACAGGTAGAGCAGCGCCCGCCCCTCGAATTGCTTGGGATCGATGCGGTAGTTGATGCGGTCCAGCGGCACGCGATTGTCGCGCAGCTCGCGCACGAGGCGGTTGGCGTAAATCGTGGCCTCGGGTAGCGACGGCGCCTGCACGACGAGGACGAGGTCGTCGAGGTCGCCAAACTCCTTGTCGTACTCGGTGTAGCGCTCGATGAAGCGCTTGCCCTGTGGCAGCAGCGCGCGTTGGGAGGTGGCGAACTGCAGGAACGTCAGCGCGTAGGCCACGGAGATCGCCGCCAGCACGACGGCGGCGCCGACGGTCGTGCCCGGCCGCAGGCAAGCGAGCCGGACGAGGCGGCGCAGAAGGCGCCCGGTCCGTGACGTCACGGAAAACTACTCTTCGCCGGCGATGAACCGCTCGAGCCGCTGGCGCGCGGCATCGTCCGCCCACTGCTCCGGCGGCGATTTCATGAGGTACGCCGATGGCGCGAGAAGCGCGCCCTTGAGCCCGCGATCGAGAGCGATGCGGCAGCAGCGGATGGCGTCGATGACGACGCCCGCGGAGTTGGGCGAATCCCAGACTTCCAGCTTCAGCTCGACGTTGATGGGCTGATCACCGAAGGAGCGGCCCTCCAGGCGGATGTGCGCCCACTTGCGATCCTCGAGCCAGGGCACGTAGTCGCTGGGTCCGATGTGCACCGCGTCGGTGGCCAGCTCGTGTGCGAGCTGCGAGCGCACGGCGTCGGTCTTGCTGATCTTCTTGGAGACGAGCCGCTCCCGCTCGAGCATGTTGTAAAAGTCGGTGTTGCCGCCGAAATTGAGCTGGCTCGTCCGCTCCAGGCGCACGCCGCGATCCATGAACAGCTTGGCGAGCACCCGGTGCAGGATGGTGGCGCCCAGCTGCGACTTCACGTCGTCGCCGACCACGGGCAGGCCACGGTCCTCGAACCGGCGGCGCCAGTAAGCCTCGCGCCCGATGAAGACGGGAATGCAGTTCACGAACGCGCAGCCGGCGTCGAGCACCTGCTCGACGTACCACTTGGTCGCCATCTCGCTGCCCACGGGAAGGAAGTTCACGACGACCTGCGTGTTCGTCTCTCTCAGAATCCCCGAGATATCGGCCGTCGAGCCCGGCGCCTTCTTGATCATCTGCCCGAGATAGGCGCCCAGCCCGTCGTGGGTCATGCCCCGCTGCACCGGGACGCCGAGCGGCGGCACCGCGGCGAACTTCACCGTGTTGTTCGGCGCCTCGAAGATCGCCTCCGAAAGATCCTTGCCCACCTTGCGCTCATCGATGTCGAAGGCGGCGGAGAACTCAATGTCGCCGACGTGATAGCCGGCGAGCCGCGGGTGCATGAGCCCGGGGATGAAACCGTCGTCAGGGGCGTGACGATAGTAGTGGATGCCCTGGACGAGAGATGAGGCGCAATTCCCAACGCCGATGATCGCAACTCGAACGGATCCCACGGTGGCCTCCTCGCTCGGATGGCGCGCTCGCTGCTGCGCGGAGCCGACGGGTTGTCAGTCTAACACACGCGTCGTGTAGAATCTCCGAAGTGCGTTCACCGGGAGGCGGAACGGCAGAGTCGACGACGCTGGTGGCCACCGAGGTCGAGCGCGCGCTCGCCGGCCTCGATGTCGAGATGGTGAAGAAAACGTACTGGGAGCAGAACGAGTTCATCCACCTCGACCGCTGGCTGCCGGCATCCATCGTGGATCGCATCGTCGCGGAGGTCGAGCGCGTGCGGCCGGCCGTGCATCGCAACTACATTCCGCGGCACAAGAAGGGCGGCAGCGTCAGCTACTACACGCTCGTCGAGCAGGCCCCGACGATCCTGGCGCTCTACCGCGCTCCCACCTTCATCCGCTTCCTGACGGAGCTGACGAACCAGCCCCTGCAGCCGTGTCCCGAGACCGACCCGCACTCGTGTGCGCTGTATTTCTACACGGAGCCCGGCGACCACATCGGCTTCCACTTCGACACGTCCTACTACAAGGGCGGCCGCTACACGGTGCTCGTGGGCCTGATCGAGCGCTCGTCGAGCCGGCTCGTCTGCCAGCTGTTCAAAAACGATCCGCGCGGGCGTCCGATCGTGGAGCGGCGGCTCGCGACGCACCCGGGCACGCTCGTCGCGTTCAACGGCGACAAGCTCTGGCACGCCATCACGCCGCTCGGCGACAACGAGGAGCGCGTGAGCCTCACGCTCGAGTACGTGACCGATCCGTCGATGAGCCCGTTCAAGCGGCTGTTTTCGAATCTGAAAGACTCGTTCGCGTACTTCGGGCTCAAGACCGTCTTCACCGGCCGCCCGCCGTCGCGCGCCGCTAGGCCCGTCCGAGCAGCGCCACCGCCGCGCGCATGACCCAGTAGGCGTTGGATCCGAGCGTCACGACGATCATCAGCATGGGCAGCGCCCACGGCGCGAACGCGCGCAGACCGATGAAGATCAGCAGCAACGCGTAGAAGCCTTCGCGCGAGCCGAAATCCTCCACGGCGCCGCCCACTCCACCCTTGCCGCGCGGCGGCCACCACTTCGCGACCAACGCACTGGTCATGATCCCGGCCGCGCCCACGAGCCCGAGCCGGCCGCCCGTCCCTGTGACCGCCTGGGACGTCACGCCCATGGCGACGACACTGAGCGTGTGGACCACGGTGTCGGCCATCGTGTCGAGCCACTCGCCGATGCGCGACTCGCTCAGCGTGAGCCGTGCCACTTCGCCGTCGGCGTGGTCGAGAATCACGGCGACGATATAAAGGAGGAGGCCCGCCAGCGCGCTGGCGGCGCTCGCGTGCCAGAGGCACCACACCGCGACGAGGCCCAGGGCGAAGCTGGCCAGCGTGATCGTGTTGGGCATCACGCCGGCCGCGATGGCCGCGCGCGTGATGTGGCGTGAAACGCGCCGGTGCAGATGCACGTCGAGCCGCGAATCGATTGCGCTGCCGAGCGCCGCGTGCAGGCGCCGATCGGCCTCGCCGCGGCCGGCGACGTCGCGCGCCGCGATGACGCGCGCATCGATCGTGGGCCGGACGCCGAGGCGCGTGAGCTCGGCGCCGAGCGGGCGGCCGGCGGCGATCTGGCCGACCAAGGCCTCGGCGAGGCCGGCGTCAACCGTGAGCGCGGGCGCGTCGGCCGCGGCCGGTGCGGCCACGGCCGCCCCGGGGACCGCGGCCGCCAACGAGCGCAGCACGTCGACCGGAATGACGACGGCGGCGGGCACGAGGACCAGCGGCCCCGGCTCGGGCAGCTCGCCGTCCTTGAGCCACACCACGGCGCTCCGCGCCTTCGAGGAGGCGGCGACCGCGCCACCGACCGCGGTGTCCCGCAGCGCCACTGGAACATAGATGGCGCGCGCACCGGCCCGCACGGCGGTGACGATGGCGCGGAACCCGAGCGGCCGATGGGCGACCGTCAGCAGGGCGGCGGTCACGTCGTCGGGGGTCGAGAAGTAGAGAGCGGCGCGGTCGATCACGCGCCGTCCAGCCGGACGACGTGCGGCAGCACGTCCGCCTCGGCACGGCGCAAATCTTCGGCGAAGTCGATCTCGGTCCAGCGCAGGCCGGTGACGTCGACCCAACCGACGTGGTGCGAGTTGACCAGCATGTGCAGCGCGTCCTCGTACTCGCTCAATCCCTGGCTCTCTTCGATCACGCGCTCCAGGTACCGGACGAGGGCCGGCCCGGCTTCGGCGCCGCATTTGAAGAAGCCCACGCCCTCCCCAACCACGTCCCACGCCTCCGGCACCACCTTCTTGCCGAGCGCGATCACACGGTCGCCGCGGGTATAGAGCTTGACCTCCTCGCCGGTGTCGGCGAAGCCGCGGTCGAGCAGGAGCGCGCTCGGGGCAGGGGCAGCCAGCAGACGGCGCAGGAACTCGCGCGGAAAGAGCACGTCGGCGTCCATCACGAGCGCGGGCTCGTGCAGGTAATGGCGCGCCGCGTAGAGCGACAGCACCGAGCCGCGCGTGTACTCGGGATTGACGACGTAGTCGACGACCATTCGACCCACGCGGTCGCCTGCGACCTGTCGCACCTGATCGGCGCAGTGTCCCACCACCAGCACCGAGCGCCGGACTCCCCCCGACGCCAGCGCGTCGAGCATGCGCGCGAGGATCGCCCGGCCGCCCACCGGCAGCAGCGCCTTGTGCGTGTTGTCGGTGAGCGGCGCGAGCCGCCGTGCGACGCCGGCCACCAGAATGATCGCGGTCACAGCGCCCCTGCTCAGCTGGCCCGCGCCGTGGTCGAGGAGCTCATCTCTTCCTGCCGCGACTTCATCTTCTTCACCAGCTCGGCAAAAGACGATGTCTGGATGATCTTGTTGAACTGCGTACGGTAGTTCGAGATGAGGCTGACGCCCTCGATGATGACGTCGTAGACGAGCCAGCGCTCGCCCTTCTTGAGCATCCGATACTCGATGGGAACCTCGGTGTTGGTCTTGGTCAGCAGCTTGCTCATCACCGACGCCTGCTCGCCCTCGATCTTGTCGCCGATGTACTGGATCTTCTCGCCGCCGTACAGCTCGATCTTCGAGATGTACGAGCGCTCGAGCAGGTCACCGAAGAGCTTGACGAACTCGTCGCGCTCGGCCTGGGTGCGGTCCGCCCAGTGCCGGCCCAGCGAGCGCTTGGCCGTCTCGCCGAAGTCGAAGATATCGTCGGCCACACGGCGCACGGCCGCGCGCTTGTCCTTGGGCTTGTCCTTCAGCGTGGGGTCGTCCATCAGCTTGAGCACGCGATCCACTTGCGTCTTGAGCTGGTCCGTCGGCGCACCGGCGCTCGCCGGTGGCACGGCCAGCACCGTGACCAGCGTGAGAGCCATCGCGGTCATCAGCAGCGATCTCATCATCCGGCCTCCTGATGATCCCGGCATCACACCTTGCCGAAAATGTATTTCGACAGCAGCTCCTCGAAGTCGACGGGCGCCTCAACCTCCCGAATCTTGCCGCCCGGTTGAATGATCTTGTCCGATCCCCCCGGGCTGACCCGCACATATTTTTCGCCGATCAGCCCCTTCGTCTTGATGGACGCGATCGAGTCTTCCTGGAGTTTGACGCCATTGTTGACACGCAACTTCACGCGGGCCTGGTAATTATCGAGACCGATCGACTCCACCCGCCCGATTTCCACGCCCGCGATCTCGACCGTCGAGCCGGCCTTGAGGCCGCCCACGGACGGGAAGTCGACCGTCACCACGTAGCCCCGGCCCCCGAAGAACGACACCCGGCCGAGCTGGATGGAAAGATACCCCAGGGCCACGATGCCGAGCACCATGAATAGACCGACGGCGATGTTGACCCGTGTGCGCTCCATCAAGTTCCCTCCGGCTCCCCGCGGATGAACTTCTGGACGACCCGGTTCTGCGAGGCCTGCAGCTGCGCCGGCGGCCCCACTTCCACGATACGACCCTCGTGAAGCATGGCCACGCGGTCGGCGATCTCGAAGATCTCCGGGATCTCGTGGCTGACCATGACGGCCGTGAACCGGTGACGGCGGTGCAGGTCGAGGATCAGGTGATGGATCGTGTTGACGAGCACCGGATCGAGGCCGGTGGTCGGCTCGTCGAAGAACACGATCTCAGGCTCGATCACCAGCGCGCGCGCGATCGCCACGCGCTTGCGCATGCCGCCCGAGACCTCCGCCGGGTACTTCTGGCCGACGCCCTCGAGGCCCACCTGCGCGAGCGCGGACTCCACGCGCTTGGCGATCTCCGCCTTCGGCAGGCGCACCTTCTCGCGCAGCGGGAAGGCGACGTTGTCCGCGCAGCGCATCGAGTCGAACAGCGCGCCGCCCTGGAACACGACGCCATAGCGGCGGCGGATGGCGTCGAGGGCGTCGCCGGACAGCCGCGTGATCTCCTGGCCGTCCACGAGGACCCGGCCGGCGTCCGGCTGCAGCAGGCCGATGAGGTGCTTGAGGAAGACCGACTTGCCGCCGCCGCTGCGCCCGATGATCACGGTGATCGAGCCCGTCGGGATCTCGAGGTCGATGCCGCGCAGGACCGGCTGCGAGCCGAAGCGCTTGGCCAGGCCTTCGACCTTGATCACTCGATCACCAGATCGATCCGATGAAGTAGTCCCAGACCAGAATCAGCACCGAGGACAGCACCACCGCCTGGGTCGTGGCGCGCGCGACCCCCTCGGCGCCATGACCGACGTGAAAGCCCTTGTAGGCGCACACCCAGGTGACGATCACACCGAACGAGACGGACTTCCAAAAGCCGAGCCCGATGTCCGCCAGATCGACGAACGTCTGCATCTCGCCGAAGTATGTGCCGGGCGACAGCCCGAGCAGCTCCACGCCGACCAGATAGCCGCCGAAGATGCCGATGACATCGAACATCGCCGTCATGAGCGGGAACGTGATGATGCCGGCGAAGATCGACGGCGCCACCAGGTAGCGCATGGGGCTGAGCGCCATCACCTCGAGCGCGTCGATCTGCTCGGTGATACGCATGATGCCGAGCTCGGCGGTGAGCGCGGAGCCCGCGCGCCCCGTGATCATCAGCGCGGCCAACACCGGTCCCAGCTCGCGAATCAACGACAGCGCCACCGCCGGGCCGAGGAAGGCCTCCGAGCCGAACCGCGAGAGCGTCAGGAAGATCTGCAACCCGAGCACCATGCCGGTGAAGGCGCCCGTGAGCAGGATGATCAGCAACGAACGGAAGCCGATGAAGTTGATGCGATCAAGGAACGCCCAGAACTTGAGCGGCGGCGTGACCATGGCCGCGACGGCGGCGGCAAGGAACGCCCCAAACCGGCCGAGCGAGGCGACCATCGAGACTGTCCACCCACCGAGAAGATCGAGCGGGCGCAGGACGGCGGGGACGGCGGACTCGCTCATCTCCTGGCGCGACGATACACGCCGAGAGCCCAGAGGGGGAAGTAATTCGCGTAAAGGTGATACTTCAGATAGAAGACGCGAGGGAAGCCGGTGCCGTTCCAGAACGGATCGTCCCACGAGCCGTCGGCGCGCTGGGTGCGCAGCAGATAATCGACGCCACGCTCGACGGCCGCGCCGCCTGTGTGTCCGGCGGCGAACAGCCCGAGCAGCGCCCACGCCGTCTGGCTCGGCAGCGACTCTCCAATGCCCCCCAGCTCCGGCTTCGCGTAGCTCGCGCAGGTCTCGCCCCAACCGCCGTCGTGATTCTGGCGGCGCACCAGCCACCGAACGGCCCGCTGCACGTACTCGTGGCGGGGATCGACGCCGATGGCGCCCAGGCCGCGCAGCACCGACCACGTTCCATAGATATAGTTGACGCCCCAGCGACCGTACCAGGGGCCGTCATGGCGCTGTGACCGGCGAATGAAGTGGATGGCGCGATCGACGGCCTCGAGATCGCGCGGATAACCCAGCGTGCCCAGCAGCTCGAGGCCGCGGCCGGTGAGGTCCTCGGTCGAGGGATCGAGCAGGGCGCCGTGGTCGGCGAAGGGAATGTTGTTGAGGTAGAGCCGGTCGTTGTCGGCGTCGAACGACGCCCAGCCGCCGTCCTCGTTTTGCATCCCGAGGAACCAGCCGACCCCGCGCTCCTTCGCCAGACGCACCCGATCGGCGTCGACGCCCCGGATCTTCTCGAGCGCCATGAGCACCATGCCGGTGTCGTCCAGATCGGGATAGAAGTCGTTGCCGTACTGGAAGGCCCAGCCGCCCGGCTGCACGTGCGGTCGCTTCACCTGCCAGTCGCCGACGGAGAGGACCTGCTTGCTGAGCATCCACTCGGCGGCCTTCACGAGCGCGGGATGGTCGACGGCCAGGTCGCTCTCGATCAGCGCGTTCGCCGCGAGCGACGTATCCCACACCGGCGACGGGCACGGCTGATAGTAGAGCTCGTCGCCGCGCTCCACCGCCAGCGCGTCGATCTCCTTGAGCTGGCCGAGGATGAGCGGATGATCCTCCGGGTAGCCGAGCAGACGGAGCGCGAGGATCGAGTTGGCCATGGCCGGATAGATGCCGCCGAGCCCGCCGGGGACGGCCATGCGCTCCTCCAGCCACTCGCGCGCCGCCTCGATGGCGCGCTTGCGCAGCGGCCGCGGGGAAAAGCGCTCCCAGATCTTCAGGCCGTCGTCGACGGCGATGAAGAACGACTTCCAGAACAGGCCGCGCCACGAGAACGGCTCGGGGACGCGCGGAAAGCGCAGGCTCGTCTGCTCGCGTCCCTGCGGCCAGAGCTCGTCGAGCGTGAGAGCCCGGGGCAGCCATCGAACCGGCTTTCGATCCATGATGATCAGCAGCGGCACGATGACCGTGCGCGACCAGTACGAGACCTCGTAGATGTTGAAGAGGAAGAACGGCGGCGGCAGCAGCATGATCTCGACCGGCATCGCCGGCACGCCGTTCCAGTCGTATTCCCCGAAGAGCGCCAGCAAGATCTTGCAGAACACGTTGGCCGCGGCGGGGCCGCCCATGGCGCGAACCCTCGCACGCGCGCGCTGCATCGCAATGTCGTCGGGGGGGACGCCGGCCATCTTCATGGCGAAGTAGATCTTGATCGTCGCGGAGAGATCGGACGGGCCGCCCTCGAAGAGGCTCCAGCCGCCGTCGTCGTTCTGCCGGCGGCGCAGGTAGGTGACGGCGCGACGCTCGACACCGATATCGACGCGATCGATGAGCCGATGAAGAAGAAGCGCTTCAGCCGTCAGGGCGCGGTCGGCCTCGAGCTCGCCGACCCAGTGACCGTCGGCCGCCTGGCGCGATAAGAGGTGGTGCTGGGCGTGCGCGACCGCCTCGTCCAGAGCCGTCACGACACGAAATGTTAACATGCACCGCGACGTCGAGCATGGACCTCCTCCTCGGCACCATTGCGCTTCGGTGGTACGTCTTCGGCTTCCTCGCGAGTTTTCTCGTGGCGGGATCGCTCGATCTGGGCTGGCGGCGAACGCTCGTCTTCGGCGCCTGGGTCTTTCCGCTCGTCTGGGTGGCGGAATTTCTCTCCACGCGGATCGGCGTGCCGTTCGGCCTCTATCACTACACCGGTACGACGCGCGGGCAGGAGATCTACATCGCCAACGTGCCGTTGATGGACACGTTATCGTTCACGTTTCTCGCCTATGCATCCTTTTGCATAGCCCGCGTCGCGCTCAATGGCAAGGCGGCTGGCGGCTGGTCGCTCGCGTTGACCAGCGGGATCCTCATGATGCTGCTCGACGTCGTGATCGATCCGATCGCCGTGCGGGGCGACCGATGGTTCCTCGGGCGCATCTTCTATTACCCGGAGGAGGGCGTGTACTTCGGCGTGCCCCTCTCGAACTTCATCGGGTGGGCGCTCGTCGGCACCGCGTCGGTCGGCGGCTATCTCCTGCTGATGCGCAATGGCCCTGGAATCCGGCCCTGGCCAGGGATAGCGTTATACTACGCGGTGCTGGCGTTCAACTTAGTGGTGACGTTGTGGATCCGTGAGTGGGTGCTGCTGGGCCTCGGGGTGCTGTTGCACGTCACCACCGCCGCGGTGCTGTACGCTGTGCATCGACGGCCGGCCCTGAGGCCGGGCATGGAGAGCCAGAAGGCATGAGCGTTCCGCTGTCGCAGATGTGGACGGTCGCGACGTACGTTCTGAAGCAACGTCTACGTCGAAATCGTCGCTACCCCCTGGTGCTGATGCTCGAGCCGCTGTTTCGCTGCAACCTCGCGTGCGCCGGGTGCGGCAAGGTCCAGTACCCGGGCCACATCCTGCGCAAGCACCTGACCGTCGAGCAGTGCCTGGCTGCGGTCGAGGAATGCGGCGCGCCGATGGTCAGCATTCCCGGCGGCGAGCCGCTCATGTATCCCGACATCGGCCGGCTCGTGGCCGAGCTGGTGAAGCGCCGCAAGTACGTCTACCTGTGCACCAACGCCATCTTGTTGAAGGAAAGGCTCGAGGAGGGGCTCTTCTCGCCCTCGAAGTACCTTTCGTTCAGCGTCCACATGGACGGGCTGCGTGAGGAGCACGACGAGGCGGTCTGCCGCGATGGGGTCTACGACCAGGCCGTCGAAGGCATCCGCGAGGCGCTGCGGCGCGGGTTCCGTGTGACGACGAACACCACGCTCTTCGACGGCGCCTCCGCCATCCGCATGCAGATGTTCTTCGACGAGATGATGGATCTCGGTGTCGAGGGCATGATGCTCTCGCCCGGCTACAACTACTCGAAGGCGCCCGACCAGGAGCACTTCCTGCGCCGCCAGAAGACGCACGAGCTGTTCAGCAAGATGCTGTCGAACCCCAAGAGGCGCTGGAAGTTCAACCAGTCGCCGCTCTTCCTGCAGTTCCTCATGGGCAAGTGGGACTTCGAGTGCACGCCGTGGGGCAATCCGACGTACAACATGTTCGGCTGGCAGCGGCCGTGTTATCTGCTGCAGGAAGGCTACGCGTCCACCTTCAAGGAGCTGATGGAGACGACGCACTGGGAGGGCTACGGCCACAAGAGCGGCAATGAGAAGTGCAAGGACTGCATGGTCCATTGTGGCTACGAGCCCACCGCCATCAATACCGCGTTCGCGTCCTGGAAGGGCTTCAAGGCCACCGTCGAAGCGACCCTGACGGGCCGACTCTGATGGCGGCGGACGAGCACACGCGCGAGGGGTGGGAGCCGGGCCCCGTCGAAGGCGAGCAGCTCACCGAGGTGATCGAGCGCGCATTCGATTATCGCGGCGACGTGACCGTCGTGCGTCGCGATGGGGCGGAGCTGGTGGGATACCTCTTCAATCGGAACGCCGACGGCCCGCGCCCCTTCGTGCAAGTCTTCGCCGCCGCCGGCGGCGATCCGATCAGCATTCCCTACGCGGAGATCCGCTCCATCCGCTTCACCGGCCGTGATACGGCCGCGGGCAACTCGTACGCGGCCTGGCTCCGCAGCCGGGAGGCGGCGAAGGCGGCGGGCCCCGCGCGGGGCGTGTGACCCGCGTCCTCGTCCTCACCGCCCTCGACCTCGAGGCGCGCGGACTCGCTCGCCAGCTCGGTCTCACGCCCGTTCCCGGCGCGACGTCTGCCCACTTCTCGACCGGCGTTCTCGAGCTCGCCGCGGTGGGGCTTCGCGGCGCGCGGCTCTCGGAGCGCGGGGCCGCGTGGCGCACTCCCGACCTCGTCGTGTCCGCCGGCGCGTGCGGCGCGCTGGCGCCCGCGCTCGCGGTGGGCGCGCTCGTCGTTCCCACGGTCGTGCTCGGCCAGGACGGCGCGCGCTGGCCCACCGCGATGCTGCCGCGCCTGGCGTCGTCTGGCGCGCTGCTGACGGTCGGCGACGTGATCGAGTCGGCCGCGCAGAAGTCGCGCCTCTGGATGGAGACGGGCGCGCTCGCCGTGGACATGGAGTCCGCGGCCATTCTCGCGTGGGCCCGTGAGCGCGGCGTGCCGGCGGCGGTCGTGCGCGGCGTGTCCGACGACGCCGAGCACGGCATTCCGGCCGCGCTGGCCGCAGCGGTCGGTGAAGACGGCCGCGTCCGGCCGCTGCGTGCGGTGACCGCGGCGCTGGCGCGCGCCACGGCGCTGGGCGATCTGCTCGAGCTCCGCGCCGGGACAGAGGCCGCGCTCAAGAGCGTCGCCGGCGCGTTGGCGACGCTGGTGAGGGCCGGGTGAAACCCATCCTCGTCACCGGCGGCACTGGCTTCGTCGGCGCCAACGTCGTGCGCGAGCTCGTGGCCCTTGGTGCCGCCGTGCGCGTGCTCGCGCGCCGAGGCGGAGACCGGCGCGCGCTCGAGGGTGTGACCGTCGAGATCGCCGAAGGCGACCTGCTCGATCGCGCCTCGCTCTCGCGGGCGGTGCGCGGCGCCGATACGCTGTATCACGTTGCCGCCGACTACCGGCTGTGGGCGCGCGATCCCGGCGAGCTGCACCGCGTGAACGTCGACGGCACCCGGGCCATCCTCGAAGCGGCGGGCGAAGCCGGCGTGCGCCGCGTCGTGTACACGTCCACCGTCGGGGCGCTTGGTATTCCGGTCGACGGCACGCCGGGCACCGAAGACACGCCCGTGTCGCTCGGCGACATGGTTGGACCGTACAAGGCGTCGAAGTTCCTCGCCGAGCGGGTCGCGGTCGAGCTCGCGCGGCGCGGCCTGCCGGTCGTCATCGTGAATCCGTCGGCGCCGATCGGGCCGTGGGACGTCAAGCCGACACCGACGGGACAGATGATCGTGGACTTCATGCGGGGGCGGATGTTCGCGACCCTCGACACCGGGCTCAACATCGTGCACGTGCGCGACGTCGCCCGCGGCCACCTGCTGGCCGCCGAGCGCGGGCGCGTCGGTGAGCGATACATTCTCGGACACGCGCACGGCAACCTCTCGCTCGCGGACATCGGCCGGCGGCTCGCCGAGATCACGGGGCGTCCCGCCCCGCGCCTGCGCGTGCCGTACGTGGTCGCGTGGTGCGGCGCGGCGTGCATGGAGGCCGTGGCGCGACTGACGGGGCGACCGCCGGCGGTGCCGCTCACGGCCGTGCGCATGGCGAAGAAGCGCATGTACTTTTCGCCGGCCAAGGCGATCCGGGAGCTGGAGCTGCCACAGACCGATCCGCGCGAGGCGCTGCGTGACGCCGTTCACTGGTTCGCCGCGCACGGCTATGCCCGCATAGCCGCGACCGCCGCGGCGGCCGCGGCGCGATGAGCCTCGTCGGGCTCTCGTCGCGCGTCACCCGCAAGAGCCGCTCGAACTTCTACTACGCGTTCCTCGCGCTGCCGCGCGCGCGCCGTGAGGCGCTGTACGCCGTCTACGCGTTCTGCCGCACCGTGGACGACATCGCCGACCTCGGAAGCGACGCCGCCACGCAGCGCGCCGGGCTCACCGCATGGCGCCGTGACATCGCGCGCTGCTACGAAGACGGCGCCGTGCCGGAGCATCCGATCGCCCGGCAGCTCGCCGCCGCCGTGCGGCGCTTCGCGCTGCCGCGCGCGGCGCTGGAGGCGATCGTCGAGGGCTGCGAGATGGATCTGGAGCGCGTCGCCTACGAGACGTTCGACGAGCTGCTGCCGTATTGCTACCGCGTCGCGTCGGCCGTAGGGCTGTGCTGCATCGAGATCTTCGGCTACACCGATGCCCGCGCCCGCGACTACGCGGTCGATCTCGGGACGGCGCTGCAGCTCACCAACATCATCCGCGACGTCGGCGCCGACGCCCGCGCCGGTCGCGTCTACGTGCCGCAGCACGAGCTGCGCGCCTTCGGCGTGAAATCCGACGACCTGCGCACGGGCCGTTACAGTGACGCGTTCGTGCGGCTCATGGAATTCCAGGCGGCGCGGGCCCGGGCGCACTACGCCAAAGCGTGGGCGGCATTGCCCGCCGCCGACGCCCGCTCGCTCGTGCCCGCGGAGATCATGGGCCGCATTTATTTCGCGCTCCTGCAGGAGATCGAGGCCCGGCGCTTCCGTGTCTTCGACGAGCGCATCGGGCTGCCGGCGCGGCGCAAGGCGGCCATCGCGCTCCGCTGCTGGATGAATGGGATGTTGGGGCGGGTGGCATGAGAGCGATGCTCCTGTCGAGCGGCGGGCGTCTCGCGCCCGCCGACCTTCCGCGGCCCAAGGCGGGCCCGGGCGATCTGCTGCTGCGCCTGCGCGGCTGTGGGCTCTGCGGCTCGGACATCGCCAAGCTCGGCGACCCGCGGGCGCGCGTTCCCGTCGTCCTCGGTCACGAGGTGGTCGGTGACGTCGTCGAGGTCGGGGAGGGGACGCGCGGATTCGCCGCCGGCGATCGCGTCGTGGCCGCGCATCACGTGCCGTGCGGCGAGTGCCATTTCTGCCGCCGCGGCAGCGAGTCGATGTGCCGGGCCTTCAAGGAATCCAACCTGGAGCCCGGCGGCTTCGCCGAATTCGTGCGCGTCCCCGCGGCCAACGTGCGCGCGGCGACGTTTCGAGTGCCCGACCACCTCAGCGACGAGGAGGCGTCGTTCGTGGAGCCGCTGGCCTGTTGTCTGCGCGCCGTCGCGCGCGCGCGGGTGCAGCCCGGCGACACGGCCGTGGTGGTCGGTCTCGGCTCGATCGGCTGCCTCTTCGTGCAGCTCTTGGCGCGTGCCGGCGCCACGGTGATCGGCGCCGATGAGGATCCGGCGCGCGTGGGACTCGCCGGCCGCTTCGGTGCTGCGTCCGCGATCCCCAACGAAGCGATGACGCTGGCGCGTCAGGCGAGCGATGGCCGAGGCGCCGATCACGTGATGATCACGGGCGGCGCGTCGGCTGTGCTGCCTTGGGCCATCGACGCCGCGCGCGACGGCGGCGCGATCCATTATTTCGCGGGCGGACCGGGCGACGCGCTGCCGGTGGCGCTCGAGACGCTCTATCATCGTGAGCTCACGATCACCACGACGTACTCGTCGTCGCCGGCCACGCTGGCGCGCGCCTTCTGGCTCGTTGCGGCCGGCAAGGTAAATGTCGAAGGGCTCGTCAGCCACCGGATGCCGCTCGAGCGCCTGGCCGAGGGCGTCGATCTCATGCGCCGTCGGCAAGCCGTCAAGGTGTACCTCACGCCATGACGACCATGCGCGCGGTGGTCTTTCATGGTCCGGGCGACTTGCGCGATGAGGTGCTGTCGCGGCCGGAGCCGGCGCCCGGCGAGATCGTTCTGCGCGTCGATGCGGCGCTGACCTGCGGCACCGACGTCAAGGTGCGACGCCGCGGCCACCCGGTCATGCTCCCGCGCGTGCCGACGGTGTTCGGCCATGAATTCGCGGGCACGGTCACCGCCGTCGGCGCCGGCGTCAGGAACGTGCGTGAGGGTGACCGTGTGGCCGCGGGCAATTCCGCGCCGTGCGGTGACTGTCGTCCGTGCCTCGCCCACCGGCCGAACCTCTGCGAAGACCTCTTGTTCGTCAACGGCGCCTACGGCGAGTACATTGCGCTGCCGCCCCGGCTCGTGGCCAAAAACGTCGTGCGTCTGCAGAAGGCGGCCGCGGCGCGCGCGGCATTCGCCGAGCCGCTCGCCTGCGCGATGCTCGGCATCGAGCGAGCGCGCGTGGAGGCAGGGCAGACGGTGGCGGTGTTCGGCCATGGTCCGCTCGGCTGCCTGCTCGGCCTGGTGGCCGCCGCGCGCAAGTGTCGCGTCATTGTCGTCGGCAAGAGCGGCCGCCGGCTCGATCGCGTTCGTGCGCTCGGGATCGGCGAGTGCGTCGACGCCACGGCCACGTCCGACGTCGTCGCCGATCTTCGCGCGCTGACCGACGGCCGTGGGCCCGACGTCACGATCGACGCCACCGGTCGTCCGGAGGTGTGGGAACGAGCCATCGCCGCGGTGGGCCGTGGAGGAAGCGTGGTATTCTTTGGTGGCTGCGCGCCCGGAACTTCGGTGCAGGTGGACACCCGCCGGGCGCACTACGAAGAGCTCACGCTCGTCGGCGCGTTCCACCACACGCCCGAGCTCATCCGGCAGGCCGTCGAAGCCCTCGAAACCGGCGCCGTCGTACCGGATGGGCTCGTCACGCACCGGATGCGACTGGACGGTGTGCACGCGGCCCTGGACCTGATGCAGAAGGGCGATGCGTTGAAGGTCTTGATCGAGCCATGAGGATGCGGGTTCGCTGGATCGCGACGACGCTCGCGCTGCTCCTTGCAGCGGCGGCGCCGGGGTGGGCCTTCGACGCCGAGGAGACGTTCAAGAAGGGCACGTTCATCCTTTCCGGCGAAGGCGGCTACGGCTGGCAGTTCAACGACGAGCACTTACGCCACACGAGCAATCTCGAGTTCTACGATGTCGGTGCGCGCTTCAGCGTGCTGCCTCTCGAGCCCCTCGGGCGCGCTCATTTCTGGTACGGTGCGCTCGAGCTCGGCCTCGAGCCTTTGTACCAGCACTACACGACGCCCAAGCAGGCGTTCTGGGCGGGCCTGAGCGGGGTTGTGCGGTACCACTTCCTCGCGCTCGGCCGTTTCGTGCCCTATGTAGAGATCGCCGGCTCCGCCGGGGGCACCGACCTCGAGATTCCCGAGATCAACTCGGCGTTCGCATTCCTGGTCTTTGGCGGCCTCGGCGCGTCGTTTTTCGTTTCGGACAAGACGGCGCTCTACCTGGGCTATCGACTCCAGCACGTCTCGAACGGCAACACGAGCAAGCCGAATCGCGGCTTCGAATCCAATGTCGTCGTGGGCGGCATATCGTTTTACTTCCCGTGAGGATGGCGTGAGCACCGTTCCCATTTCCGAGATTCTCCTGGCCGGGCCACGCGGCTTTTGCGCGGGCGTCGAGCGCGCCATCGACATCGTGGAGCTCGCGCTGTCGGTATGCCGGCCGCCCGTCTACGTGCGCCGTGAGATCGTGCACAACCGCCACGTCGTCGAGTCGCTGCGCGCGAAGGGCGCGACGTTCGTCGACGAGCTGTCCGAGGTGCCCGACGACGCCACCGTCATCTTCAGCGCGCACGGCATCTCGCCGGCCGTGCGCGAAGACGCCCGGCGGCGCGGCCTGCGAGTGATCGACGCCACCTGTCCGCTGGTCACCAAAGTTCATCTCGAGGCCGTGCGTTACGCGCGCGAGGGCTACTCGATCGTGTTGATCGGCCACGAGGATCACGACGAGGTCATCGGCACGCTCGGGGAGGCGCCCGATCGCATCGTGGTCATCGACAGCGCGGCGGAGGTGGATGCACTCGAGGTGCCCAATCCCGACAAGATCGCGTATCTCACGCAGACGACGCTGTCGGTCGACGACACGCGGGATGTCATCGACGCCCTGCGGCGCAAATTCCCTCGCATCGTGGGACCCTCGCGCGACGACATCTGCTATGCCACCCAGAACCGTCAGGCCGCCGTGAAGCGGCTGGCGGGCGACGTGGACGTCTTGCTCGTCATCGGCGCTGCGAACTCCTCGAACGCCAACCGCCTCGTCGAGGTGGCGAAGATGGCGGGGACGCACGCGTACCTCATCAACGACGTGAGCGACATCCGGCCGGAGTGGCTGGCGGGTGTCACGCGCGTCGGAATCACGGCGGGCGCCTCCACGCCCGAGATGCTCGTGGCGCAGGTGGTGGATGCGCTGCGCGGGCGTGACGTCAGCGTGCGCGAGGTGCACGTGGTCGAAGAGGACGTGCGGTTCGCGATTCCCCAGGAGCTCGAGCGGATGGCGCAGGAGCGCGGCATGGCGCTCCCGGAGCGCACCGCGATGCGTCAGTCGATCTAGCGTTCCTCCCGCAGGGAGTCCACATGAAGCGCGTGCTGGTTCCGCTGATCCTCCTCTTCCTGCTCGTGCCCGCGTCCGCGACCACTCAGGATGTCGGAGAAAAGAGGCTGCTCGACAACGACCGCGTGGCCGTCTACGAATTCGTGTTTCCGCCGGGCTTCAAGGGCGACGAGCACGCCGCCGTCGCCGACGAGTTCGCGTACGTGCTCGATGGCGAGTTCACCGTGGTGACCAGGGGCCGGGGCAAGCAGGTCGTCCGTCGCGGCGAGCTCGAGTACGCCGCGAAGCACACGATCCACTATTCGCTCAACGAATCGAAACGACCCGCACGCGTCCTCGTCGTGCTGCTGAAGGAGCGCTGACATGCATCTGATCACGTTTCGCAAGGGGTCGTCGAAGCCCCGCGTGGGTGCGCTGGTCGGCGACGCCGCGCTCGACCTGGGCGCGCTCGCCGCAGATCTGGCGCGCGAGCGTGGCACCGTGCGCCATGGCCGCGGCGGCTTCCCCAAGACGATGCTCGAGCTGATCGCGCGCGGTCCCGACGGGCTCGGCGCCGCGCGCGAGGCGCTCGCTCACGGCGAGGCGATCCTCAAGCGCGACGGCATCGGGGCGGTCGCCGAGCGCAAGCTGGGCGTGCCGGCGGACAAGGCCCGCCGCGAGGCGCCGATCCCGCGTCCGGCGCGCAACGTGTTCTGCCTCGGGCGCAACTACAAGGAGCACGCCGCCGAGCGCGGCGCCGAGGCGCCGCCGCATCCCGTGTACTTCACCAAGGCGCCCGAGTGCGTGCTGGCTCCGGGCGGCAAGATCGTTCACCACGCGGTGACGCACGAGCTGGACTACGAGGTCGAGCTGACCGCCGTCATCGGCACGACGGGGCGCGACATCCCACGCGAGCAGGCGCTGTCGCACGTGTTCGGCTACACGATCGTCAACGACGTGACCGCGCGCGATCTGCAGAAGCGCCACGGCCAGTGGTTCAAGGGCAAGTCGCTCGACACGTTCTGTCCGATGGGGCCGGTGCTGGTCACGGCCGACGAGATCCCCGATCCGCAGACGCTGACCATCACGCTGCGGGTGAACGGCGAGACGCGTCAGTCCAGCCACACCTCGAAGATGATCTTTCCGGTCGACGAGTGCATCGCCGTGCTCTCGCAGGGCTTCACGCTGTTGCCCGGCGACGTCATCGCGACGGGCACGCCCGAGGGCGTCGGCGCCGCGCTCGGCAGGTTCCTCAAGAAGGGCGATCGCATCGAGGCCGAGGTCGAGCGCATCGGCGTGTTGGCCAACCGCGTCGTGGCGCCCGAATAGCAGCACATCGATCCGCGTAGATCCAGCTGGCCGCTGATCCATCCGGCGTCGGGTGAACACAGAAGGCGGACGACGTTGCCGATATCGATCGGTGTGCCCATGCTTACACTGACCCGCGGGCAGGGAGGTCGAGCATGCGATTTCAGGGACGCGTCGTGATCGTGACCGGAGCCGCGCGCGGTATCGGCGCCGTGACCGCGGACGCCTTTGCCCGCGAGGGCGCACGGCTGGCCGCACTGGACGTCGACGGTGCCGGTGTCGATGCCGTCGTCAAGCAGCTGCGCGACCGCGGTGCCGACGTCCTCGGCTTCGGCGCCGACGCCGCGGCGCCGGCCGAGATGCGCGCCGTGGTCGACGCCGTGGTCGATCGGTGGCAGCACGTCGATGTGCTCGTCAACAATGCGGGCGGCTTCGCCGCCATCCGGGCCACCGAGGACATCACGGACGACGAGTGGGCGTCGATCCTGCGCTCGAATCTCACGACGGCCTTCGTGTGCTCGCGGGCGGTGCTGCCGGTGATGAAGCGCCAGCGCGCCGGACGCATCGTCAACGTGGCGTCGGTGGTCGCGCGGGGCGGGGCGGTGCGGGTGACGTCGCACTACGCGGCGGCGAAGGCGGGCGTCGTCGGCTTCACGCGACACCTGGCGCTGGAGGTCGGTCCCGACGGAATCACCGTCAACGCGGTCGCGCCGGGGACGACGGCCACCGAGCGCGTCACGGCGCTCCGCACGCCGGAAGAGAGTCGCCGGCTCGCGCAGACGATTCCGGTGCGCAGGCTCGGCGAGCCGATGGAGATCGCCGAGGCGATCCTGTTCCTCGCGTCCGACGCGGCGAGCTTCGTGAACGGCGCGACGCTCGACGTCAACGGCGGACAGCTCATGGCCTGACAGTGCCGAACATGCGACAGCTGACGGCACGGTCGGTGATCCTCGGCTGATGTCTAGTGGGCGCGGCACGGTCACCGCCCACAATGCGATAGACTCGCCGCCATGAGCTTCGTCACCCACGTCGAGTGCACGATCTGCGGCCACCAGCACGACGCCAAGCGCGTGCTGAGCGTCTGCGAGCAGTGCGGCCAGATGCTGGCCGTCCGGTATGACCTGGAGCGCGTGAAGGCGAGCGTGACCAAGGACGCGCTGCGCGCGCGGCCGCCCGGCATGTACCGGTTCCGCGAGCTCACGCCGCTCGACGACGGCGAGGAGCCGGTGACGCTCGGTGAGGGGGGAACGCCGCTGCTCTCGCTGCCGCGCCTCGCCGCACATCTCGGTCTTCGACACCTGTGGGGAAAGGACGAAGGGCAGAATCCGACGGGATCGTTCAAGGCGCGCGGTCTCGGCATGGCGATCACCAAAGCGCGCGGACTCGGCGCGCGCGGCTTCGTCATTCCGTCCGCCGGCAACGCCGGCGGCGCCGCCGCGGTGTACGCCGCGCGCTGCGGGCTGCCGTGCGCGGTGATCGTGCCGCGCGGAACGCCGCCGGCGGCGATCGCCGAGGCCGCCATCGGCGGCGCCGTGGTGTTCACGATCGAAGGCTCCATCGCCACCGCCGGTAAGGTGGTCGCGAAGGTCGCGCCGCAGATCGGCTGGTTCGATCTCTCCACGCTCAAGGAGCCGTATCGCCTCGAGGGCAAGAAGACGATGGGGTTGGAGCTGGCCGAGCAGCTCGGCTGGACGATGCCGGATATCCTCTTCTATCCGACGGGCGGCGGGACCGGCCTCGTCGGGATTCCGAAAGGCTACGAAGAGCTGCGCGCGATGGGCTGGCTTACCGGCGCGCTGCCGCGCGTGATCGCCGTGCAGGCCGAGGGCTGCGCGCCGCTCGTGAAGGCGTTCCGCGAAGGCGCGGACATGACGACGCCGTGGGAGAATCCGACCACGCACGCGGCCGGCCTGCGCGTGCCGTCGCCGTTCGCCGGGCGCCAGATGCTGAACATCCTGCGCGACACCCGCGGCGACGCGGTCGCGGTCAGCGAGCGCGCTATCGAAGACGCCCAGCGGTTGCTCGCGCGCCTCGAGGGCGTGTGGACCTCGCCCGAAGGCGCGGCGCTC